>Ga0116217_10000007_pt1 | contig 287373 bp, 246 predicted proteins | sample Sb_taG_6_FD_89697 | JGI IMG/M metagenome (GOLD analysis project Ga0116217, IMG submission 89697) | Peat soil microbial communities from Weissenstadt, Germany - Sb_50d_4_PS metaG | ecosystem: Environmental > Terrestrial > Soil > Wetlands > Peat | place: Germany: Weissenstadt | collected...
GCATCCCATTCGGGATTCTATGCGTCCATTGTGGACAACTGACCGGAACACACCCCGTGTGGTGGAGTTTCGTTTGAACCTCGCTCCTTAAGGCCCATCCGGCAGCGGTACGCCTCTCGCTGGAACCGGAGATGACTGGACGATGGAGGTCGTCGTTTGTCCGTGCATTAGGAACCGATCCAGTACTCGATCCAGACTTGAAATCTCCTTCAAGAATACTTTCAGGATGAAGCAGTCCTCTCCCGTAATGCGATGGCACTCGGTCACCTCGGGGATCGCCTGTGCAAGTTCCACGATTTTGCTGAGGTGGCCGGGAAGCGGCCGGATCCTTACGAAGGCCATTACGTTGTACCCCAACTCTTTTGGGTTCAGGTCCAGCCGATAACCGGCCAAAATACTGCTTTCCTCCAGTCGAAGAATCCTCTCCTTTACGGCAGGGTTTGACATTCCGATTCGCCGCGCGAGTTCTGAAACTGAGGTGCGTGGATTCTTCCGCAGAAGACGAAGCAGCTCGAGGTTCTTGTGATCGGCCAAAATAGCTTCATTTTTCATGTCAAGACAGTGATTCTACTAGATATTGAAGGAGTATGGCATCTTCGACTTAAACTATGCCATTTACTGGAGCTTCCGACCATGCGATCGTGGATTGGATCAATCCGTTCGGAATGGAAGATTCCACATGATCGCCCCCATGGCATGGACCGACCGCGTATTCACTTTCGATCAGCCGGTCGGTGCTTTCCCTGCTCTGTTGGAACGGTTGCGGGGCACTCCGGTCCGAGCTGAAGAACTGATCGCAGGAGTGCCGGAGGAGACGCTGGCTGCCCGCCTGAATGGGAAGTGGTCGGCGAAGGAGCATCTTGGCCACCTGGTCGACCTGCAGGCCCTCGACGATCGACGTCTTCGCGAGTTTCTCGATCGTGCCGAAGTTCTATCACCCGCAGACATGGGTAATCGCAAGACGGAGAATTCCAATCACAGGAGCACGCCCATCGCGGAGATTCTCAGACGGTTGCGTGCTGGCCGCTGCGAGTTGGCTTCCAGACTCGAGGCCCTAACCGCGGAAGAAGTGGCGATCACAGCATTACATCCTCGTCTGGAGCGGCCGATGCGCCTTTTGGATTGGGTTTATTTCATCAGTGAGCACGACGATCATCATCTCGCAAAGGCCCGTCAGGTGATCATGGACATGCCGAACATTGTTGCGAAAGGTTCAACGCCGTGAATACAGGGTCGGGCATGTCAATCCCAACTACTGCCGCCATCCCATCCGCGGCGGCGAGAGACCTGTTTGAAATTCCCGAAGGCGTTACCTATTTGAACTGCGCCAATATGGCGCCCCAACTGCGGGCGGTCACGCAGGCAGGAGTTGATGCGGTGCGGAGAAAAGCGACTCCTTGGAAATTGTCGGCGGGGGAATGGTTTTCCGGGGCGGAGCAACTGCGAATTCTGGCCGCAAATGTGCTGGGCACGGACCGCGACGGGATTGCTTTGGTGCCAGCCGCAAGTTACGGAATCGCAACTGCGGCGGCGAATGTGCCACTGTCGCGGGGCCAGACGATCGTCCTGCTCCATCAGGAATTCCCGTCCAATGTTTATTCGTGGCGGGAACTGGCAAAGAAAAAGAACGGCTCTGTGGTCACCGTGCAGCGCCGGGCGGGAATGAGTTGGACCGACGCTCTGGAAGAAGCAATCGACGAAAACACCGCGATCGTTGCCGTACCTCAATGTCATTGGACGGATGGCAGCAGAGTCGATCTGGAGCGTGTCGGTGAGCGAGCACGGGCTATTGGCGCGGCGCTGGTGATTGATGCCAGCCAGTCCCTCGGAGCTTGCCCGCTGGACCTGATCCGTGTGCAGCCGGATTTTCTGGTTGCGGTTGGGTACAAATGGCTACTCGGGCCATACGGGCTGGGGTATCTTTACGTGGCCCCGAAGTGGCGATACTCGGGGATTCCGCTGGAGCAGTCGTGGCTCACGCGGGCCGGGAGTGACGACTTCACTCGCCTGGTCGAATACACAGACGAGTATCGGCCCGGTTCGCGACGGTTCGACATGGGCGAGTTCCCGCAGTTCGTTTTGGTGCCGATGGCCATTGCTGCACTCCAGCAGATCCTTTCATGGGGTATCGCAGGTATCGAACAAGCACTCTCATTCCTGACGGAAAGAGTCGCGCAGCTTACCCGCGAAGATGGCTATACCATCCTGCCCATGGCTGAAAGGTGTGCACACATGATTGGCATACGGCACCCGGCTGGCATTCCGGCTAGGCTGCCCAAGCTGCTCAAGGAGGCTGGCGTTTTCGTCAGCCTGCGGGGAGATTCCATTCGGATAGCCCCGCACTTGTATAACGATAGGAACGATGTAGACCGATTGTTTGAGGTCTTGCACACCGCTCAGATCGAGCGCTGATCGGGAGATGGACGAAATTGCCTCGAGCGCTCCTAGCGGTCAAGTTGGGAGTACTTCGCGCGAGTCCCAACCCGGAGAAGTCCGCAGTTTCATACCGATACCCGAATAACTCTTCATTCGAAACGGCGCGAGTGTGACCGCAGGCTGCTCTTGCCACGAACCACAGCCCCCATCTTGCCTGCGAATTGAAACGTCCGAAAGAAGTGCTGTTTCAGCAAGAGGTCCTGAACCACTTGCTTAATCCGAGAACCATGAAAGTCTACGAGGTTTAGCTCAGCGAGAAATGCGAAGAGTTGATGATCTTCGGCGCCCGGCAGCCCGATTGAAGTGCCGCGAAAAATAGGATTGCTTCGAAACATAAGCCGGGTGGCTTCGAACAGGAACGCATTGGGATTCGTGTTCGGTTTTCCGGTGTAATCGAAGTAGGGCCCGTCCTGAACACGAACACCCGGTTGAATCAAGCCCTCAATTACGATCTCACACTGTGCGGGAACCTCGACGTTCACCGTCTGACACTGGATGAGTTGAACCGCCTCCTGTGCCAGACCTCCCGCCAGCTCGTATTCGTCCATTCCATCGGGATATGCGGCTGCGGCGGCCATGACCACGGTTTCGCTGACACCGATGGCGACCGCCATCGGCAAGGGTCGGCCCTGTTTTTCAGCCTTGGCAACATGCCGGGACAGGTGGCTCGTGGGAGAAGCGCTAACCGTTGCCTGCCAGGGACCTAGCAATTGCATCCGATACACACCGACGTTTCGAGAACCTGTCTCCGGATGTTTAGTTACGTTGATGTGCCAAGTGCCAAGATATCGACCGCCATCGTGATTGCTCCAGTGCGGAACCGGCAGCTGCAGTAGGTTGACGTCGCTCGTCTGAACAATGTTTTCCAGCACCGGGCCAGTCTCGACTAATCTGGGTTTGACTGGCGCGGCTGCTCTCTTCTTTGCTTCTGCGATGAGAGCCTTCCTCGTAGTTCCGAACTCCAGACCAAGAGCAAGAGCGATTGAGCCGGTATCGCACAATCCGTTCGAAAACACGCGTTGCTCTGGATAACCCTTGATGTTCTCGAACAGGAGCGGGGCCCGGCTCTCTCTCGTCATTCTCCCGATCTCGAATCTCCAATCGATGGCTTCCCTGACGCGCACGAGGCGGCCAGCGTCCTCGAGAGCTTGAATGAAACGGCGGAGATCGCTTGTTTCCCCCGACAGTCCCTGCGAAGGTGAGAGCAAAGCAGTGCTGGGGCCGAGCTCATTCTTCGGCAAGGTATCTTTCACCGTTATATCGCCCACTCTTCTTCGCGGACCTCATGTTCAGCATGGGCGAAGCCTGAGCGCTCCTTAGAGCGCAGCAGCTCCGCTGCCCGTTTCGCGAAATAAGTGATGATGATGTCCGCGCCCGCGCGTTTCATGCAGGTCAGTGCTTCCATCATGATTGCGTCTCTATCCAGGCGCCCGAGCCGCGCCGCCGCATCGATCATCGCGTACTCCCCGCTCACGTCATATACGGCCAACGGCATCTTAAATTCCTGCTTGGCGCGATACACGACATCGAGGTAGAAAAGCGCCGGCTTCACCATCACGATGTCTGCACCTTCCTCGATATCCAACGCGATCTCGCGCATGGCTTCATCGGAATTGGAGAAATCCATTTGATGGGTCCGCTTGTCACCGAACGACAACGTGGAGTGTGTGCCCTCCTTAAAAAAGGGGGCATAAAGCTGCGAAGCAAACTTTGCCGAATACGCCATAATTGGCAGATTGTGGAATCCGTGCGAATCGAGTGCTTGTCTCATCCCCTGAATCTGTCCGTCCAGCATAGAGGCTGGCGCTACCATGTCGGCGCCGGCTTCGGCGTGGGAGAGAGTTATCTTCTTGATCAGCTCCAGCGAGGCGTCATTGTCCAGGTAGCCGTTGTGGATGATCCCGCAGTGCCCGTTCAGCGTGTACTCACAGGGACAGACATCAGTGATGACAAGCATTTCGGAAACCGTGCTCTTCAAAGCCCTCACCGCTTCCTGCACGATTCCGTGCTGGGCATAGGCGCCCGACGCTTGTTCATCCTTACTCTCGGCCTCGGGCACGCCGAACAAAAGGACGGCGGAAATACCCAGATCACGCGCTGCAATGGCTTCCTCCACCAGGCAATCAATCGACAAATGATAGTTGCCGGGGAGGGACGCGATCTCTCGCCTGATTTTGCTGCCGGGGACCACGAACAGGGGCAGAATAAAGTTTCCGGCGGATAGCTTGTTTTCGCGAATTAACCCTCGGATCGCTTCGTTCTGCCGGAGTCTTCTGAGTCGTCGTGCTGGAAATCCCATGGTAGTTCCTTTCATTTGGCCGCATACTCCGTATTCTGGTTGCTTCGTTTCCCTAACTGGAAGGGGAGGATCTTGCCGCTTCGTGTACAAACTGGAAAATCCCGCCTGATTCGCACCATGCTGGACTGCCGCCACATCTCGGTTCCAGACTGCGCCCATGATTCCGGACTGGCTTCACCACGCTGGAGCAGCGCCAGGAACCGGTTCAACATCTCGCCCTCGTTCACCTTTCCCACGCGAGGGCTGACCAACAGGTGCAAGTGCGTGAATCCCTTCGAGTCTTCCTCCTCGATCAACTGGTAATCCGTACTCTTCCCGCCGAATGTCTCGGGCAGGTCCTTCTCGATGATTCGGACGAAGTCCGTGTCGACAAATGTCACTCCTTCGCCGGTCAGCTTTTCATAGCTGCGAATATTGCTGAGACTGGTGTCGAAGCCGAGTTCTCCGAATCCGCAGTTGCAGGCCTCCGAACTAAGATCCCCAAAGTCGCCCATACCCACGTTCAGAAGGAATTTGGGCGATTCATAGAGCAGACTCGTGAAGAGGTAAGAATCAAGGCAGAGATCGAAGTTGGGAACCACCTGCTGGTGGGTGATGATCGCGGTAGTGTCTTTGTAAAGATGACAATGATCACTCTGCGAATGGGCCTCGTTACAGCCTGCAGCGACGACGCCGGCTTCCGATATTCCGTAGACCGGAATCGCCACAGCGCCGGTGGATTCGATTTCTCTCTTCTTGTGTGGGGTGAGAGGCTCCCCCGTTACTAGAAACTTGGCGCCCTTGAGATTTAGATTTGCTTCCGCCGCCGCGATACACACCCTTACCGCCGAAGCCGCAAATGTGTAAATGACGCAGTTCGGATGCTCGTTGAGAGCCTGGGAAGCCCATTGAGCGACTCGGTGGGCATCGTTGAGTCCGACGTATTCCGGCTCCGCCAACCGACACCCATAGAGCCGATGGACTGCAAAAATGGTTTTCGTGCCCCATCTCTTTTCCCAGTTAACCTGGACCTGGTCTTCTGCAACCTGCGAGAACCAGCGCTGTGCCGGATTCCCGATGTGCGCGAATCGCAGGCTGGAATTGATCCCGGGCGCTCCCGGAAACACCGGAAACCAGTTCGCGATTGGCGCCTCGAGGCACCCGTGGAGATGAAGCAAAAACGCATCATACAGTGATCTTTGGTGGAGGTAATCAAAGTCGATCCGGATCCTCGTGCCGGCGCTCCGCGTCGCTCCGCTTCTCACCTCATACACGAAAGATAGAAAGGGATTATCGAACATTCCCTCTTCGCAGACGAAGGTAAGTCCGTTGCGGCGAACCGGGACCTTCCCTTTGAATTCGTCCACCGTGAAATAGACCCCTTCGATTTCCAGAGCGCGCAGGCTGGCCTCAAGACCATCTCTTGAAACCCATGACTTGAGATCGTTGAACGAGATTCGCTTGGCAGCCAGCAGGGGCAAATAAGGGCTGCGCGGATAGTGGAAAATGCTTCGCTCCGCCAGGCGCAAGAAATTGTCCTCGCGTGCCGCGATTCGTTTGCGGAGCAAAGATCGTGCTAACGCGATGGCCTCCTCGGGTGCCATTCGCGATTTTGCGAATTTCCGGAGACCGTCGATGAATCGATAATATTTCCGCAACCGTCACCACCCCATAAACGAACGCGGCAGGATATATATCTCTCTCTGCTGTTTCTGCCGACTCGTGAAAAGCCGTTGTTGCGAATCGGAAAATAACGGGGAAGTGTCAAGCTGGGGGTGGCGGAGGGACGAATCTCGCACCAATACTCGACTGCTGCATTTTCTGGGATTCCGGGAAGAAAGTCTGTGACCGGCATCACAAAGTGATCGACCTCCCAAAACCACGATAGCGGGTCCCTTTAGGGCAGCGGTAATAGGGTGTAAGTTACAGATTCGGTGACACCTTGGCCCCTCAAATGGGACATCCGACCCTTGGCGTGGTGCCCCCAGCTCTATCTGTCAAGCTGCAGATTCCGGGACTCGGGTGATGCGATGCGGTAATTGTGCCCGACCGGGGGGGTCTGTTCGTCGGGTCTGGCGAAAGAAATTGGTGGTGTAAACGTCCTGGGGCGGATCGGCTCCTAAACGCCTATTTCGGCGACGGCGGCACGTACTCCTTCGGCACAGCGGAGCCTTCACCGAAGAAGAACATCTCCAATTGCTTGACGATCGCTTCCTGGTCTTCGCGGCGCGCGGGATTCAGCCGGTATTCGTTGAGCAGCATCTTGCAATGCTCCATCCACATCTTCCAGGCGTCCTGTGAGACGTTTTCGTAGACCTTTTGCCCCAGCGCGTTATCAAACGGGGGCTCGTCGAGCCCGGGCAGCTCTCTCTTCAATTTCACGCAGAACACGGTATGCGCCATACACTCCCTCAGTCAGTTTTCGTCTGTGGATATTATCTTACACGGAACGCAACCATCGGGAGCGTGGCCGAGGGACGGTTTCCTAAGAGGGGAGAATGCGGCCGGGCGAACGGCTGCTCAGCGGCATTTTCCCTTGCGCGATTCCTCGAGCAGGTTGCTGCGCGGTCGCTCCTTCACTGCCGGGTCGTTGCCAGGATGGACTCCGCGATGATCCTCGCGGTCTGCTCATCTGCGGCAGGCTTATGCCCTGCGTCTCCCACCACCGTGACTTGGGCCTTCACTCCCACGTACACCGCGTTATAGGGCTCGTCGCCGAGATTCTCGACTTTGTGTTTGAAGGGCGGATACCACCGTGTCTCGCCGGGTTTGGCGAACACCTCACGCGTTTTTCCGCTTTCGTCGGTAAATCGAAGATGTCCTGCTGTGAGGCTTACTACCACGCCCCCGGGATGATCGTGCATCTCCGATTTCTCGTGGGGACCATAGTGCACGGCCACGACCTGCACCCGGTCGTTTTCAAAATTCAGCTTGTAGTGCTTGGGTTCGACCTTGATGGGATCTTGTGCCAAGGCGAGAGTCGTTGCCAGGCACACCAATGCGGCGGCGCAGAATAATCTGCACAACATATTTCCCTCCTGACCAACGCTCTCGGTAGTTTGCACGGACTGTCGCCACGCTACTCCGGCTGCCGAAAACCTGTCAATCCTGAGCAGCGGGGGCGGCTCAAGGTGGTAATCGGCGTATGGAACAGCCGCGGACGCGCCTACCGGCAGCTCGCGGGCGGTCTGAGGTGGATTGGTGTCGCCAGCTGGCTACTTCTTCTCTTCGTTTGTCTCCGGAGACCGATCTTTGATGGAAAGCAGCTCCACTTCAAAAATGAGGGTGGCGTTGGGCCCAATACCAGGAGCCATGCCACGCTCGCCATAGGCCAGATCCGGTGGAATGAACAGCTGCCACTTCGATCCTACCGCCATCAGTTGCAGGGCCTCGGTCCATCCCTTGATAACTCCGCTGACGGGAAACGTTGTCGCCTCGCCCCGCTTGTAGGAGCTGTCGAATTCCGTGCCGTCGATGAGCGTGCCACGGTAGTTGCAGACCACCGTGTCGGTAGAGGCGGGCTTCGGGCCGGTTCCTCCTGTCAAAATCTTGTACTGCAGGCCGCTGGGCAAGGTGACTACGCCCTCCTTGGCCTTGTTGGCCGCCAGAAATTCTACCCCTTGCTTCCGGTTTTCCTCTCCAGCCTGCTGCATCTTTTCCTGCTGCCGTTTGCGAATCTCGGCCTGCTGTTCGGTGATAGCCGTCCGCGCTTCGTCCTCTGTCATCAGGGTCTTGGCGCCAGACAGGGCATCCTTCAGCCCGCGCGCCACGAGATTCGGATCGATATCCACCGCCTGCCGGTGAACGTTGAGTCCAATGCTCATTCCGAGCGCGTAGCTGACTTTATCTTTCTGTGTTTTCAGCGTCACGGGCGCCGCGCTTTTCGCCGCGGTCGCGGTCTTGGCCTTCGATGCGGGAGTCTGCGCCTTGGTCGCCGGAGCCGATGGAGTCGTAGCTGCGGGAGTCTGTTGCGCCAGGGTCGTTCCCGGCAGCATCATTCCGGCCGCCAATATGTTTGCTATGAAGAGTTTTTGCATGGAGATATTGTCCCATGGGGCTGACTGTGGCGTAAACCTGTGCTCCAGCGCGAAACCTGATCAGTCAACAGCCAGAATCGTGACTGAACCGGGCAGCGCATGCAAGCTTGCCGATTACCGCGCGGCCGGGCTGGCTGCTGCTGCCTGCGCTTAGCCCAGGTAATGTTCCCTGGGCAACTCTCGCAACCTTGCTGCCGCATCTTCCGGTGTCATGTCGCGCTGGGAGGATGCCAGTAATTCGTAGCCCACGACGAACTTTCGTACGGTCGCCGAACGCAGCAGTGGCGGGAAGAAGTGGGCATGAAGATGCCACTCTGGATGTTCTTCTCCATCGGTGGGGCGCTGGTGAAATCCCATCGAGTACGGAAATGAGCTCTGAAAAAGATTGTCGTAGCGCGTCGTCAGGCACCGGAGAATGTCGGCCAAAGCGGACCGTTCGCGCGCATTCAGTTCAGCCAGATCCCGAGCATGGCGGCGGCCGAGCAGCAGAGTCTCGAATGGCCATTCTGCCCAGAAGGGAACCACTGCGACAAACGAGTCGTTCTGGCAGACGATGCGCTCCTTCTCCTCAACTTCCAGCCGGCCATAGTCGCACAACAGACAGCGCTGATGTTTCTGCTGATATTCCTGGCACGACTGCTGTTCGCGGAGGGGAATATTCGGAAGAGACTGATTGGCCCAGATTTGTCCGTGCGGGTGAGGGTTGCTGGCGCCCATCATCGCGCCGCGGTTCTCGAAGATTTGTACATAACGGATTTCGTTCTTTCGGCCGAGGTCTTCGTACTGTTCGATCCACACCCCAATCACGCCGCGGACCTCGTCTTCCTTCATGCGCGCCAGGGTGAGATCATGACGCGGCGAAAAGCACACCACCCGGCAAATCCCCGCTTCCGCCTCGGCCATCAACAGACCAGAATCGCCGTGTACAACTTTCACGGGAGGCACGTCCGGCCAGAGCGCCGCAAAATCGTTGTCGAACACAAACGTACTCGAGTAATCGGGATTGCGCGCCCCGCCGGCGCGGGCGTTTCCGGGACAAAGATAACAATCGGGGTCGTAGCGCGGAGCGGTAAGCCGTTCCGGTAGTTCCGTCTGTCCCAGCCAGGGCCGCTGCGTCCGGTGCGGTGAAACCAGCACCCATTCCTGCATCAACGGGTTGTAACGGCGGTGCGGAATTTCGTTAAGCTTTTGCAATTCCACCGGATCGGCCCCGTCTTCTCGCCGAAAGCTGGTCTGGCGAACTGGTCGGCATTCCTCACTGCAAATTCCTGGTGGGCCCTCCAGGATTTGAACCTGGGACCAATGGATTATGAGTCCACTGCTCTAACCGCTGAGCTAAGGGCCCGTTTTCGTGGGGTTCCAGTATACGAGGTTCGGCGGAAAACGGGCAGCCGGGACTGGCCGGCCTTCCGAATCGCAGTGCTTCGATGGCTCTATATCGTGGCGCACGGCTCGGGCTGAAACAAGACGGGAAGAGCGGGAATGGCCGTCCAAAAGCGCTCTGTCCGGTTTACGACGAGGCCTGTTGCAACTGCTGCAGAAAGGACTGAAGGCTTGCTTCCAGTGTATTTTTGCTGGCCTCGGACATGTCGAGAAAGCGGAAGGGCTGGAGCCATCCCTGGGTTGCCCACATGGGAAACAACATCTCCGCCTTTTCGCGGATCGTGGCCTCGCCGATGTGAAAGATCAACTCAACGTGCAGTTTCTCATCCAGGGGCTTTTCCAGATGCATCAGGCCGCCGGTGGTCGAAAGCTGATGGAGTTTTACTCGCACCTGGCGCCGGTTGGGCAGAAGGATGAGCGCCAGGACCGACCCGCGCAGCTTGACCCGAAACGGCCTCTCCTGGAGGGTTTGCACCTTGGTCGAAGACTCTGCTGGCGTGGCCGAATCCGTAGTTTGGGACATACTAAGCCAAAGTATCGCACCGCGAAACACCGGACACGAGATTACGAAAGACCGAATCGAAAACACTGATCGGACGTGTGAGAATCGAAACGCCCTGGTTGAATGAATTGCTTCTTACTTTCGCTTGGGATGCGCTTCGCTCGCGCCCGAGAAGATGTTGTAAGGCCAATTGTTCCGGCCAGCCACTGCCTGGGGGGCGTTGCCCGCGGAACTGCCGGAAGCCGCCTTGACCCCCGGCCCGCAATCCCAATCCTCGGGAGGGTTTGCGATTCCCCACACGTTGCCGTGGTTGTATAGAGCCACGCCAATCAGGAAATACTTGCCGTCATTCCCTAGGGGCAGGCAGCTGGCCACGCGCCCGGACGTGCTGCCTCCGCCCGGTAGATCGCCCAGCAGCACAGGGGTTTCTAGTGGCAGGGCTTTTGAACTGCGGAATCCGCAGCCTTGCGCGCTGACCACCAGCGCGACGCACCTCTCGGTAAACGGGTGGACCCGGTCGAGGCTGGTGACGGTGATTGGAATCTCCACCCGCAAACGCGTGCTACGCCGCGTCGCTTTGGCTGTCAGAATCTCCATGGCAGGTCGTTCGAATCAGGGCCGACTATCGCCCTTTCCTCAGATACTAGTTTGCCAGAGTCGGAGCCGCGTGGCGCCTTCCGAAAGTGAAACCAGGGATGACGAAAGTAACTTGCCATTAGTGTGGGGCGGACACCTGTCCGCGCCTTTGATTCTGTTTGTGAGTCACATCGACCAGCTGGTCCGCCTCAGATGCAGAACCCGCTGGTCTCCCTGTTAAGATGGCTGAACGCCAGTGAATCGCGCATCTTCAGCAGCGCCTGCGAAGCGCTCCGTGCCAGCGAGTGTGGAGTCTACTGCGGTCCAAGGCCCACGTGCTATTACGTCGTCTCACAAGCGTGGACTGCCCTCAACTTCCTCTGTCTCAGGCTCGGCCGCTCGGACTTGGGCGCTCCTGCTTGCTGCCAGCTCTCCAGATCTGGTCCAAAGTGATATCGGCGCGCTGCGTTCTCTGCTGGTCGCCCCCGTCGAATGGGAAGCTTTGCTCCGGCTCGCCGACCATCACGGTACATCCTCGCTCGTGTATCAGAATCTTGCGCGGATCACCGATGCCGTTCCCTCCCAGGCTCTGGCGTCGTTGCGAGAACGCCACCAGCGGAACGTCCACAAGTCGCTGTTCCTCACGCGGGAGCTGATTCGAATTCTCGATTGCATTGAGCCGCTTGGGATCGAAGTTATTCCCTACAAGGGCGTGGTGCTGTCGGAGACGCTCTACGGCGACCTCGCGATGCGACAGTCTGGTGACATTGATTTGTTCGTCCGTAGGAACGACGTAGCGCGCATCAAGCGTGCGGTTGGCGAGCTGGGTTTTTTCCCGCGCCTCACCATTCCGGCTGCAGCTGAACTCGACTACATTGCGGCGGGATATGAGGTCACATTCGATAGCGCGGCCGGCCGAAACCTTCTCGAACTGCAATGGGCGCTGCAGCCGCGATTTTATGCAGTCGACTACGACATGGACGCCCTGTTCCAACGGGGCGCGTCCGTCACCGTGGCCGGCCGCTCGATGAAAACGCTCTCGTCCGAAGACCTCCTGCTGGTGCTTTCGGTGCACGCAGCCAAACATGTCTGGGGAAGGCTTATCTGGCTGTGCGACATTGCGCAGATCCTGAAACTGCAGAATCTCAATTGGAGCTGGATCGAAGCTCAGGCAAAAAGATTCGGGATCGAGCGAATCCTGCGCGTGACGCTGCTGCTGACCGATCGATTTCTGGGTACGGCTATCCCGGATGCTGTGGATGGCGCAATCGCGCCCGACCGTGCCGCGCTACAGTTCGCCGACGAAATCAGCCCCAATATCGTGCGAGGAGCTACCTACGAGGATGAGCAAGTGGCGTACTTCCGCCTCATGATGCGGCTGCGCGAACGCCGGGCCGACCGCCTGCGCTTCCTCACGCGACTGACCTTCACTCCCGGCCCCGGCGAGTGGGAAGCAGTGCGCCTGCCCGCGCCGCTGTTTCCCCTTTACCACCTTGTGCGCCTGGGCCGGCTCGCTGCCCGATTCGCACGCCGATAGTTCTTCGAGGATAATTTCTCGTCAAAAGTCATCGCCGCGCATTCGCACGCGCCTGCCGGATGCCGGCTTCGAGACCTCGCAGGATGGCTCTCTCATACCCAGCCGCCTTCATTGCGGCCATGGTCGCGGCTGAAGTTCCGCCCGGCGTTGCCGATTCATGCAGGAGATCAGAAAGCGTCTGCCCGCTCTCCCTCCAATACAGGATCGCTTCCGCTAATGCATGAGCCCCAGCCGTGAGAGCGGTGTTCCGGTCGAGTCCGGTATCCTGCGCCGCTTGCGCAAGAGTCGCCAGCGCATGATAGCCGTGGCTTGGCGAGTAGGCTGCGTTGAAAGCGTCGAAGCGACTCTCCGCCATCTCCAGGACCGGGCCGACTCGCTCGAAGAATTTGCGCACGCGCCTGCGGTCTGCGTCGGGGACGTTGCGAGCAAACGTCACCGCCGTCAGCCCGTGTCCGATACGGCAGACCGGACTCGGCATGGCGCGCGCCCATCTCACCGGGGCTCCGAGACGCGCTCGAAGTTTAGCCAGCGGGACTCCTGCAGCCAGGCTCACCGCGAGCACTGGCCTTCGCGGTAGCCCGCAACGCGCAATTTCGCCAAGTAAGTCGGCGACGGAGGCTGGACGTACGGCGACAATCAACACGTCTGCACGCGCAACTGCGGATTGGAGGTCACGCTCGACCGCGACTCCGAACTCTCGCTTTAGCGCGCGCAGTTTTTCCAGGTTCCGATCATGGACAACGATCGCCTCTGCATATCCGGCCAGGCGCAGTCCTGCCACCAGCGCGCTGGTGATGCGGCCTCCTCCCATGAAGACAGTCGTTTTCACCGGCTGGCCAGCCCTCCCGCAGTTTCCCCGCCATCCATCGTAAAGACGTGCCCCGTAGCATAGGCCGCGTCGTCCGACGCCAGATATGCAAATAGCGCCGCAATCTCTTCCGGCTTGGCGTGCCGCCGCAGAGGAATCTTCCGGTTCAACTCCTCAAACATCTCGTCGGTGTACTCGGCGCGCTGCATCGGGGTGAGCACATATCCCGGAGCCACCGCGCACACGCGCACCTTCGGCGCCAGCTCCAGAGCCATGGTCTTGGTCAGCTCGATCACCCCCGCCTTGGTGGCGTTGTAGTCCGCGTAATAAGGCTGTCCCACAAGGCCGTTGGTGGAAGCGGTTTGCAGTATGACGCCGCTGCCGCGCTGCCACATGTGCCGCGCAGCAATCTGCGCCACGTAGAACACTCCGGTGAGATTGACGGCGATCACCCTGCCCCACTCTTCGGGAGTGATGTCCAGAAAATTGTGCCGGATGCTGATACCCGCATTGTTGACGAGCACATCCACGCCGCCCATCAGGCGTAGCGCCTCGGTGAATGCGGCCTGCACCTGCTCGAGGTTCGACACGTCCGCGATCACGGTTCCAACCAGACGCGGCATTTGGCGCCGGATTGCATCGCATCCCTCGGTATCCCGATCGAGAACGCAAACCTGTGAGCCCTCCTCAAGAAACCGCGCCGCCGTGGCCGCGCCGATTCCGCTGGCGCCTCCTGTGATCAGGACGCGCTTGTCTTTCAAGCCTCGCATGCAATCTCCCAGATAAAGACCTTGGCTAAAGCCATCTCAACATAAGGACACGCAGGGCTGCTTAGATCATCGTTGCCTAGGCTGGAGACCCGGCCCTGTGAAATAATCAGCCGCCGAATACAAGATAGCGGATCGTCGCGTACAAACCGTGGAATTTATGGAGGAGCAATCATGAGCCGAAATTCGCTGACTCGCCGTCAGTTCATGCACATTGGTAGTGGAGCTGTGGCTGTAGGTGCAGCCGCCAAGTTCACGTTGCTGCAACCCCACCTGCTGTCCGCGGCTGCACGCCCCGTCCCGCCCAGCGATACGGTGCGCTTCGCTTCGATTGGCACAGGCATCCGGGGGTGCGAGTTGCTGGGGGCGACTCTCCGCGTGCCCGGCATTGAGTGTGTTGCCCTTTGCGATCTTTACGATGCGCGGCACCAGGCCGCCCGCGAAGCGGTGAAGAACACCGCTGTCCCCGTCACGCGCGACTATCGCGCGATTCTCGACCGCAAGGACGTCGACGCCGTCATCGTGGCCGTGCCCGACCACCAGCACCGCAGGATCGTTGTCGATGCCTGTGCCGCCGGCAAAGATGTTTATTGCGAGAAGCCGATGTCGCATACGGTCGAAGATGGTTTTGTCATGGTCGACGCGGCACAAAAGGCGGGCCGCATGGTGCAGGCCGGCAGCCAGCGCGTCAGCTCGATCCTTTACGCCAAGGCCAAAGAAATCTACGACTCCGGAAAACTAGGCGAAGTGTTTGCCGTCAACGCTTACTGGGATCGAAATTCGCCCAGTGGCGCGTGGGTCTACCCGATTCCGCCCGACGCCAGCGAAACAACCATCGACTGGAACGCCTTCCTCGGCGCCGCGCCGAAGCGACCTTTCGATCCGGTCCGCTTTTTCCGCTGGCGCTGCTTCTCCGACTACGGCGAAGGCCTGGCCGGCGATCTTTTTGTTCACCTGATTTCCGGCATCCACTTCATTACCGGCACCAACACCATCGCGCAACGCGCCCAATCCAGCGGCGGGCTTTTTCATTTCAAGGATGGCCGCGACTTCCCCGACCTGATCGAGACTTTCTACGACTATCCGAACTTCCGCGTCTCCCTGCGCTGCAACCTGAACAACGACGGCGGAGAGTTCATCGGCTTCTACGGCACCAAGGGCACGGTGATCGTGAAGGGCTCCATGCTGACTTACACGCCGCAAGATACGCGTCCGCAACCGGAGGCCTATTCAATCTACGGTTGGCCCGCCGAGTTGCGCGAACAATATCTCAAGCAGTGGCACGAAGAGAACCCGCTTCCGCGGCCGCTCGATGCCAAAGTTGACGCAGAAACCGAAACCTACGCCACACCTCCCGGCTACAGCGATACCTCCGACCACCAGGCAAACTTCTTCAACGCGGTCCGCACCCGCAAGCCGACGGTGGAGAATGAGGTCTTCGGCAACAACGCCGCCATCGGCTGCCATCTGGCCAACTTCGCCTATTTCAACAAGACCGCGGCGGTGTGGGACGCCGGCGCGAAGAAGATTGTGAAGGGGTAGGAACTTCAGCTAGTTTTTGATCTCGTTGGCATCATCCGATCGGAGGGGGCCACCAAGATCTGGGTGCCCCATTTCTCGCGTTCTTTGCGAGAAGTGGGGTTCTTAATGCTTGACCTCGTCGCGGCTGCCCCGTCCTTGTCTCTGCGCTTTTTGCAGAGACTGGGCCTGCCCCGAGCGAAGCCGAAGGGGCCGGGATTTTGATCCCACCCCACGGACAATCCACGCCCCGCCGGTCCCAGTCAAGTCTACTTAAGTTAGTTTGAACGTACACGAAAGTATCCCCAGTCAGTGGCTCGTAACCCTTGCCTCCTCAACGCCGCTAACTTTTTTCAATCACTTAGCGCGCACCGGTTTGTGCTTTTTTAAGTGTTCCGTACGGAACACTTTCTACACTTGCCAAAGAACAGCAGGTTCCTCACCGGGCTTTCAGCCCGGTTCGGAATGACAAGGAGCTAACAGCAACTCGGGTAGTGTTCCGGTTAGATCGGTTTGCCGCGGAAGAAGTAAACCAGCTCGATGATCAGGATGATGACCACCATGAGTTCCAGCACGAAGGCGCGACTCTGGTTGAACTCGTCGACCATGAAGCGGTAGAGCTCTTCGGCGGTTTGCAGCTTTTGCTGGACGAGATCTTTGTAATCGGGTACGCCGACTCTCGACGCGGCCAGCTTGTAGAGGCGCGCGGAAAACATGTCGCTGAGGAACTTGATGGCGTTGTCGGCGCGCTCGGTCAATTCGCTGACGTCGAGCAGAACGGTGTGCAGTTTGGAGGCGGCGCGCGCTGTCCGCCAGCGCGACCACAGGCCGCGTCCGCCTTTTTCCAGGAAGTCGTAGACACCTTCCAGTTGGTGGGTGAGCAAGTCGTCGTAGTGGCGGAATTCGAGCAGCTGCGAGTTGGCGTACTGCAAGAGCTGGATGGCGGCCTCGGCGCCAGATGGATTGTCGTAGATGAAGGCGGCGTTCCAGCCGATTACGGCCAGATCATTGGGATAGTAGGAGATGCGCGACTGCAGAATCTCCTGCCGCTCGCCGTCGGAGAGGGGAACGGTTTCGCCACGGACTACCTGGGCGATCCAGGCTCCGTGCGCGGCGAGCAGATCGGTGGCCGTAGGCGCCCCGGCAATCTCGCGCAGATGGAAGATGAAATAGTCTTCCTGCAGCCACTCCGCGTCGCCCGCCTTCGTGCCGTAGGGCTTGACCAGAGCTGGCGCGGCGCGCTCCAGCTTCTGCTTGACGATGCGCGTGGCCAGGCTCTCAAAGTTCGTGTCCCAAACCCAACGGCTGGAGAGCTGGACGAGTTTGTCCCAATCGCCGGAGAATGGCAGCTCGAAAACTACGCTGACCACGCCGTAGTCGTAGTACTTAATCTCCCCCTGCAAGTGCTCTCCGCTCTCCAGCACAAGAGGTTCGAGGGCCTCCTCGACCGGCGGGCGCTGGAAGCGGACGTATCCGGGAGCCAGATGTTTGAAGCTGGCTTCGACTTGACGCGCGCCGAAGATGCTGCGGAGTTCATCGAGGCGGATCTCCTCGCAAACATCGAACTGGATCACCACCAGAACCGAACCGCACAGCGGGGCGTCGGCGGGCTTGGCGGCCACTAGGGTAGGCAGCGCCTCGGGTGGAACCTTTCCAACGACCGGGACCGTGGCTGTGAGTTCGCGATCCATAATTTCATCCATGATGAGATTCGGCTCCCGGTACTGCGGTTAAGACCCTGGGAAGCGGCGAGACCTTTATTGTCCCAGAAGACGGGCGGTCTGGCGAGGGGAGGGGCATAGCGGGCAGCTATAAAGCGAAGCTAACCCATGTAGAATCAGTGCCTTCTGGATAATTTCCAGAGCAATGCGCCGCCGGCTGCAACCCCCGCCAAACCCATCGCCGCCCGTTTCATGGACTGGAAGGTCTCGTCCTGCCTCTGGCGTACGATCCCAGACTCGGGATAGGGGTGCGATTCCTCCTCGGGGACGCCGTGGAGAGCCATTTGCAGCACTTCAGCCAGATGCATGGCACGCCGGGATGATCCCTGGGCGATCTGCTCGCGGCAACTGAAGCCGTCCGCGATGATGAGCCAGTCGGACGGGGCGCGGCGGACAGCGGGCAGGAGTTCGAGTTCGCCGATGGCCATCGAGAGATCGTATTTATCGTGCTCGAAGCCGAACGATCCAGCCATGCCGCAGCATCCGGGCGCGGGAGTTTGGAAGGTGACGCCCATGCGGCCAAGGACGGACTCTTCCGCCGACATGGTCATGATGGATTTGTGGTGGCAGTGGCCGTGGAGCAAGGCTGTGCGCTCGAAGCGAGGCAAAGGCACATGTTTGGCATGGGTTTCGAGGAATTCGCTCAGCAGGAACGTCTGACGAGCCAGGGTGTGCGCCCGCTCGTCGTGGGGGAAGAGGTTCAGCATTTCGTCGCGGAAGACCGCCACGCAGCTGGGTTCGAGTCCGACGATGGGGATGCCGGCTTCAATGGCCGGCGAAAGCTCGTCGAGGATTTGCAGGAGCAGCAATTCGGCGCGGTCAAGCATGCCGAAGTCATAGAGAGGACGCCCGCAGCAGAGATTGGCCCGCGGCACCACGACCTCGAAGCCTGCAGTCTCCAGCACGTCGACTGCTGCGATGGCGGTGGCTGGAAGGAAATAATTGTTGAAGGTGTCGGCCCACAGAAGCACGCGGGGGCCTGCGACTTTGGCGGCATTACGCCTTCCGAACCAGCTCTTGAAAGTTTGCGGCGCGAAGGGCGGAATGCTGCGCTCTTTCGGAATGCCGGCTGCAACTTTAGCAATGTCGCGAAGGAAGGGCAGTTGCGTGGTTAGGTTGACCAGTCCCGGAGCGTGGGAGGCTAGCCGCGCCCAGAAATCGATGTTGCCGAAGGCGTAGGCGCTGCGGGGGCGCACGCGGCCTTCGTAGTAGTGCGAAAGGAATTCGGCTTTGTAGGTAGCGACGTCGACGCCAACCGGGCAATCGCTCTTGCACCCTTTGCAGGCTAGGCAGAGATCGAGCGAACGTTTGACCTCTTCGCTACACCAGCCGTCGCGGATGATCCCATCCTTTCGGTCTGGGCCCTGCGTCATCTCCCAGAGCAGGTGAGCGCGGCCGCGGGTGGAGTGTTCTTCCTCGCGGGTGGCGCGGTAGCTGGGGCACATCACGCCGCCTTCTTCGCGGCGGCATTTGCCCACGCCCACGCAACGCAGAGTGGCTTGGGCGAGGCTGCCATGATCGGCGGGGAATTGAAAGTGCGTTTCCGGCTGCGCGGGAGCGTAGCTGGCGCCCAGGCGCAAGTTCTCATCGAGCTTGTACGGTTCGATCAGCTTGCCGGGATTCATCTTCCAGTCCGGGTCCCATGCTGACTTGAATTCGCGGAAGGCTTGCATCAACTCCGAGCCAAACATTTTGGGAAGCAGTTCTGCGCGAGCCTGACCGTCGCCGTGCTCGCCGGAGAGGGAACCGCCGTAGCTGACCACGAGATCCGCGGCTTCCTCGATGAACTTGCGGAATTTCGTGATGCCCTCCTTCGATTGCAGATCGAAGTTGATGCGGGTGTGCACGCAGCCGTGGCCGAAATGACCGTAGAGCGAGCCCTTATAGCCGAAGGCGGCCATCATGATGCGCAGATCGCGGAGGTAGCCGCCGAGCTTTTCCGGCGCGACGGCGGCGTCTTCCCAACCTTCCCAGTTGAGGGGTTCGCCGGGCGCGTGCGAGGTTACACCGAGACTGGATTCGCGAACTTCCCACACGCGCTTGGTCTGTTGTTTATTCGTGTAGAGGCCGAGATTCGGAGGGTGCGTGCAGCGGTTGAGGGCTTCCATCAAGCCGAGAGCCTGGGATTCGGCTTCCGCCGCGGTTTGGGCGCCGAACTCCACCAGCAGCCATCCGCCGCCTTCAGGCAGGAGCGCGAGTCCTTCCGTATTGATGCCCTTCGCACGCGTGTAGCCGACGAGAAGGTCATCAAAGCCTTCGAGACCGATCGGTTTGTGCGTCATGATTTCGGGAACGCGATCGGCACATTGATAGATGTCGGGATATGCGACGACGAGCAACAAGCGCACAGGAGGGCTTTCCACCAGACGGCAGGTAGCTTCGAGCACGGTCACGCAAGTGCCTTCGGAGCCGACGAGCGCCCGCGCCACGTGAAAGCCGTTTTCCGGTAGCAGATAATTCAGGTTGTAGCCGGAGACGCGGCGCGGGATCTTCGGGAAGCGCTGGCGAATGAGATCGCCATTGGCGGCGGAGATGGCTTTGAGTTTGGAATAGATTTCAGCGCGGCGCCTGCCCTCCTGCCCGTTTGCGTGCCCGTTCCCATGAATGACGCGTTCGAGTTCATCGCTGGAAGTGGCGCCGACCTTCATGCGCACGCCATCGTAGGTGAGGATTTCCAGGGCCTCGATGTTGTCGTCGGTCTTGCCTGCCATTACCGAATGCACGCCGCAGGAGTTGTTGCCGATCATGCCGCCGAGGGTGCAACGGTCGTGCGTGGCGGGATCGGGGGCAAAGGTAAGGTGGTAGTGTTCCGCGGCGTTGCGAAGTTGATCGAGCACGACGCCGGGTTGCACCCGGGCGAAACGGCGAGCGGGATCGATTTCGAGGATTTCCGTCATGTACCTGGAGAAGTCGAGAATGACGGCGACGTTGCAGCACTGTCCAGCGAGCGAGGTACCGCCGCCGCGGCAAAGCAGGGGAGCGCCAAACTCGCGGCAGAGCGCGACCGCCGCCAGGACATCGTCGTTATCCCAGGGCAGCACGACGCCGATGGGAACATGGCGGTAATTGGAGCCGTCCGTGGCGTAGAGGGCGCGGCTGCCACGGTCGAAGCGAACATCGCCTCGGATCTGCGCGCGCAAAGCTTCCGCCAAACCTACAGCATCAACGGACGGGAACCTTGCGGACTGGGCGAGTTCTGCGAATTGATCCGGCATACGCTGCTTCTTTTCTAATACTAGTCTCATGAAGGTCGCTGAGGCAGGGTCAAGGTACCTCAGGGGCTAAGCCCGCATAAGCGCTAACTTAAGGCGGAATTCTTTGCTATTTGACCGTGATCCCCCCGCAATTGCTAGCGAACCTTCCGACAAGCCGACCTCTCGGGACTGATCCCACTTTATCTTTGTAGCGGAGTTCAATGTGACTCAGGATCAAGGGGCTTTGTCCCGGGTGGCCTGAGTAGAGCGCAACACTCTGTGTTCGCGCGCGCAAGATCATCCATCAGCGGCAACCCAGCCCGGGCTATTATTCTGAAACTTGACTGCAATGGCGAACACGCACACCAAGACGCCGCTTCGGACGGGCTTCCTCCGATCCGTTATTCGATGGCTTGTCATCGGCGTGGTGCTTCTTTGGTCGCTTGCCGCGCTGATCCTTGTGGCCGCCCGGTGGATCGATCCACCGACAACCGCGGTGCACATCCAGCGCCGCTTGCAGGCCTGGATTCACCACACGCCGTATCGCGAACGCTACAAATTTATTCCGCTCAGCCAAATCTCGCCCGATCTCCAGCACGCTGTAATCGCCGCAGAGGACGCGCACTTCTACCAGCACCATGGATTCGATTGGCACGAAATCCAAATCGCTGCCGAAGACGATTTGGAAGGCGATCGCACTCGCGGAGCTTCCACCATTACGCAGCAACTCATAAAAAACTTATTCTTCGGAACGGGCCGCTCTATCCTCCGCAAGGGCGCAGAGGTCACACTGGTGCCGGTCGCCGAATTCGTCCTCGGCAAACAGCGCATTCTGGAGATATACCTCAACGTGGTCGAATGGGGCCCCGGTATTTATGGTGCAGACTCGGCGTGTCGTTACTACGACGAAACCGCAGCCCGGAATATCGGTCTGCAACAGGCGGCACGGCTCGCTGCAATTCTGCCGGCTCCCCTGAAGCGACGACCCGAGCGCATGAATAACTACAGCGCGATTATCCTTAGGCGGATGCGCCAAATGGGTTGGTAATCGTAGCTAGCATTTTACCAATGCGGCGCCTTCTATTACTTTCGAGTGGTTGCCTTCAATGCCGGCCCAAAAGGGCCTGCTCCACCGGCCTGGCGGCCTCCATCCTTTTAGCCGAATGCTAGCTCCACAGCCGGGTAGCGTAATCCGACATGGTAAGCCCAAGCAACAGGATCAGGAAGAAAATTGCGGCGGCGACGACCAGTTTGGTGAGCTTTTCGCTGGCACCCTTGATGTGCATGAAAAACAGAGCCACCAGCGTGGCTTTGATCGTCGCGATGGTGAGGGCAATCGCCGCGTTAAAGGGGTGAAGATCGACGAAGGCGACCTTATACGTTACGTATGTGCCCACCAGGAGCGCAGCCCAGATCACGAAGTAGATTCTTAGCGACGATGATGTTGAATGTCCGGACATGCAAGCCTCACTTGTGCAGGTCGATCAGATAAAGCAAAGGAAACAGATAGATCCAGATGATGTCCACGAAATGCCAGTACAGGCCGCCCATTTCGACGGGAGTGTTGTATTCGGGAGTGAAGCGTCCCTTCCAGGCCATGACCAGCAGCCAGAGAAAGATGCCGATGCCGACAATCATGTGCAGCGCGTGCAGTCCGGTCATGACGAAATAAAGGGCGAAATAAATCTGGGCGTGGCGCGGGTTGGCGTACTCGCCAGGATGCCCCGGAATCGGCTCCTTGTCGAAACTGAAGGATGCGCCCGGGACGTGATGCTCCACGAATTTGTCGTTGTACTCGATGCCTTTAATGCCCAGGAAGGCGAAGCCGAGAATCAGGGTGAGCGCAAGGCTGGTGATCAGAAGGGTGCGGCGGGCGGTTTGGGCCGCCCAGACGGCAAGAACGACAGTCAAGCTGCTGCAGATCAGCACCGCCGTATTGGTGGCGCCGAGTCCAACGTTGAGCGTCTTGCTGGCGGCGGCAAAATCGCCGAAATACTGCAGCCGATAGATGAGATAGGCACAGAACAGGCCGCCGAAGAACATCACCTCCGTGGCCAAAAAAAGCCACATGCCCAGGCTGGAGGCGTCGCGCTGCTGCTGCGCCTCGGCGAAGTGGTGTAACAGCGCCGGGTTGTGCGCTTCACCATGCGCTGTGCCCTGAACGGCAGCGATAGAGCTATCGTGCAACTGGAACCTCCTGTTTGTGGGGCGCGTCCAGTTCGTCGTAGTTGTAGGCTTCCCAGGTCACGACGGGCTCCTCTTCAAAATTGAAAGTAGGCGGCGGCGAAGCGGTCTTCCACTCCAACCCTGCGGCGTTCCACGGATTGTCGGATGCCGGCTTGCCGTAGCGCATTGACCAGAGGAAATAAATCATGGGCAGCAGATAGCCCACGCCGAGGATGGTCGCGCCCGCGGTCGAAAGAACGTTCAGCACCTGGAATTCGGGCATGTGGCTGTAGTCGTAGTAACGGCGTGGCATGCCCATGTAGCCGAGGACAAATTGCGGGAAGAAGGTGAGGTTGAATCCAATGAAGACGATTAGTGCGGCCAGACGCGCCCATCCCTCCGGATACAGCTTGCCGGAAATTTTCGGCCACCAGAAATGCATGCCGCCGAGGTAGCCCATCACCGCGCCACCGACCATGATGTAGTGAAAGTGGGCAACCACGAAATAAGTGTCGGTGACGTGAACGTTGATGCCGAGTGCTGAGAGAAACAGCCCAGTGAGGCCACCGATGGTAAACAGGCCCAGGAACCCGAACGCGTAAAGCATGGGCGCGTCGTAGTGGATGGAGCCCTTGTACATGGTCGCGGTCCAGTTGAAAACTTTAACGGCCGAGGGCACGGCCACTGCATAGCTCAAGAGCGAAAAGACCAGAGCCGCATAGACCGAGATGCCAGCGACAAACATGTGGTGGGCCCAGACCAGGAATCCGAAGACCGCGATAGCAATCGACGACAGCGCGACAAAGTGGTAACCGAAGATGCGCTTGCGCGAGAAGCAGGCAATGATCTCGCTGACGATGCCCATCGAGGGAAGAATCATGATGTAGACGGCGGGATGCGAGTAGAACCAGAAAAGGTGTTGGAATAGGACCGGATCGCCTCCGAGTTTAGGATCGAAGATGCCGAGGTGCAGCGCGCGTTCGGCGGCGACCAGCACGATGGTGATGGCGACGACGGGCGTGCCAAGAAGCTGAATGATGCTGGTGGCGTAGTGCGCCCAGATAAACAGCGGCAGCCGCGACCAAGTCATGCCGGGCGCGCGCATGCGGTGGATGGTCACGACGAAATTCAAACCGGTGAGGATGGAAGAAAATCCCGCAACGAAGATGGCGAGTCCGGCTTCAACAATTTTTGTATTGGTGAAGTTGGTACTGAAGGGAGCGTAGAAGGTCCATCCGGTGTCGACGCCGCCTGTCAGCATGCAGTGCAGCATCATCACGCCGCCGATGATGTAGAGATACCAGCTCAGCAGGTTGATGCGGGGAAACGCCAGATCCTTGGCCCCGATCATCATGGGCACCAGGAAGTTGCCGAGCGTGGCGGGGATGGATGGAATCAGAAAAAAGAAGATCATCACCATGCCGTGCATGGTGAAGAGCTTGTTGTAAGTGTCAGCCTGAACCAGGTCGCCCGCGGGAGTGAGCAGTTCGAGGCGGATGAGCAGCGCGAAGAAGCCGCCAATGAAGAAGAAGAACGTGATCGAGATCAGGTAGAGAAGCGCAATCCGCTTGTGGTCGGTGGTGAGCAGCCACGACCACACGCCGTACTCCTTGTTCAAGTAATTCTCGCGCTCCACGGGTTGAGCGATCGCGGTAGCCATACTCATTCCACCTGACTTTTCTGGGTTTGGGGATTCGACTGCGGCGCGACCGTGCTGGCGTTAGTCTTCGCGGCTTCACCCGCCTTGGCCGCCGACAGCGACTTGATGTAAGCGACCAGCGCGTTCACTTGCTCTTCGCTGACCAGTCCCTGGAACGTGGGCATAATCGGCTGGAATCCCTTCACCCTTTTTGCGCCGGGATCCAGGATGCATTCGCGGATGTAGTTCTCGTCCGCGATCACGGTGCGGCCGTCGGCAAGATCCACGGGCTTGCCGAAGACTCCCTGCAGATTGGGACCGCGGCCCTGCGCGTCGGAACGGTGGCAGGTGACACAGCCAAGTTCTGCGAACACTTTCCCGCCGGTCGCGGAGAGTGGGCCGGTTTGACCGCCGCTCATCCAGGCCTCATATTGCGCCGGTTCCATCACGATCACCGAGCCCACCATGCCCGAATGCTGCGTGCCACAATACTCCGCGCAGAACAGGTGATAGACGCCCGGTTTCGTGGCCCGGAACCAGGCCACGGTGTAGCGGCCGGGCAAAACATCCTGCTTGATGCGGAATGCAGGCACGAAGAAACTGTGGATCACATCCTGCGAGGTCATGATCATCTTCACGTCCTGGCCAACCGGGACGTGCAGTTCGTTGATCTCGCGCTGGCCTTCGGCATGCTCCAGCTTCCACATCCACTGCTTGGCGACCACGTAAACCTCGGTGGCGTCGCGCGGTGGCGTACGCTCCTTGAAATACACGACAGCCCCCCAGGCGAAGATCACCATGAAAACAATGAAGGGAATGGTGGTCCAGACGATTTCCAGCTGGGTAGAGCCTTCGATCTGTTCGGCGGCGACGCCGGGCCGGTGGCGGTAGCGGGCGGCGAAATAGATGAGGCAGGTGAAGACCAGCAGCGTCATCATCCCGGTGACGATCAGCAGGAAGATGTAGAGGGCGTCCACGCGTCCCGCCATCGTGGAGGCTCGCTCCGGCCATAATGGAAAATTACTGAGCATAACGTGTCTGCGTTCCTGCTTTCTTCGCGACTGCTTTCTTTGCGACGGCAAGCTCCAGCCGCCACATGATGAATAGAAAAGTTCCCAGAATCAGAATCGTGGCCGCGGCCGCCAGCCGCAGGATGTTGTTTACGATCGCGCCGTATTTCCCGGTCTCGGGATTGTAGTGGTAGCAATAAAGGAGCACCGCGTCCACAGCGTTGCCGATCTTGCCCTGCGACGCCTCGACCAGGCCCATGCGCAGATCCTTGGGCGGAAATTCCACCCCGTAGAAATAACGCGAGATGCGGCCCTGCGGCGTGAGCACCATGATGGCGGTCGCGTGCGCGAACTGATTGATCTTGGGATCGTACTGGTACTGAAAGCCGACGGCCTTGGTCAGGGCGTTGATCGAGTCTGGGGGACCGGTGAGGAAATGCCAGCCCGCTGCGGCTCCGGGACGGCCATAGCGTCCAACGAAATCTTTCTTCTTGGCGGCCGCGATTTCCGGCGTCTCGCGCGGATCGAAACTCACGGTGATCACGTCGAACTCATTGCCGACATCGAACTTGATCAAGCGCATGGCGCTTGCCAGACCGGCCAGCGCTTCGCCGCACAGCATGGTGCAGTTGTAGTAGACCAGGTTCAGGATCATGGGCTTGCGGCCGAAGTAATCGCCAAGCTTCACGGTATTACCGGTCTCATCGCGGAATGTGAGATCGGCCGGAATCTGAGCGTCGAGATGCTGCTCGATACCGACGTTCTCCAGTTTGGGCGGACGCGTGTTGGCGGGCGGAGACATGATGCCGTTGTTCATTTGCCCCCAAGCGGAAGCGGCCAGCAACGTCACCATGAGCGTGACCTGTGCCGCGAGAACCGGATTCTTGTACCTTCCCCGGATCACTTCTTCTCCTTCGTGGCTGCGGCTTTGGCCACAGGCGGTTCAGCCACAGTGCCTGACGGACGCACGGGAAGCCCCCGTTGCACGATCAAATCCATGGCGCGTTCGATGGGAATGCGAACCGTTCCCGCTTTCTCGTCGACCCAGCCGTAACTGTTCAGAGTTTGCTCTTCTGCCAGACGAATTCCATTCAGTTGGCCGCGCTCGTCCTCTTCAAGCTTCGGGTTGGGGAACACGCTCTGCGGATAAGTCCGGGGGATGTGACGCGTATCCGCGGGCACGTTGGTCACAAGCGGACTGATCGGCTGCTGCTGCGCGTTCTCCCGCTTGTCGAGAAAATCAAAGAAGCGTGTCAACAGGAAAGCGGCGAGCAGGGTCATCGCCACGAGGCCCAGCAGGAAATAGATGACTCCAGCGGCGCCGAGGTCCTGGCGCTCAAAGCCACCGTGCCCGGTCTCACTTCCGTGTTTGCTTGTGTCTACTGCCATACTTTCGTCAGGTCAGTTTCGTTTAATTCAGTTCCTTAACCGTGGGCTGGCTCCAGAACTTCCTTGGCCGTAACGTCGTAGGCCGGGAGCAGCGGCAACGAGCCCAGGTTGCGGAAGAAATACCAAAGCCAGATTCCCCCGATGGCGATGGGTACAACGACATCGGCCAGGGTCAAATGCAGCGTCTTCGAAAAATTCGGCTCGATGATCCAGTACAAATCCAGGTAGCGCATCAGCAGCATCCACGCAGCCAGCCACACCAGCTTACGGATATTCCGCTTGAATGGGCGCGACAGCAGGACCGCGAAAGGAACCACAAAATGGAACAGCGCCAGCGTCAACCCGATGGATCCCCATCCGTTGTTGAGCCGCTTCAGATAAAAAGTGATTTCTGCCGGCAGGTTGCCGGCCCAGATGATGAGCCACTGCGAAAACGAGAAATACGCCCAGACCATGATAAAAGTCAAAATCCACTTACCGTGGTCATGCACGAAGTCGGGCGTCAACATCTCCGACATCGGCTTGTAGTTGAACAGAATCCGCTCGACCACCACCGCAAAGCACATGGCGGAGAGCACTTCGCCAATCAGGATGATGAGCCCGAAGATCGTCGAGATCCAACTGGGATCGAGCGACATTATCCAGTCGATGGCGGCGAAGGAAATAGTGAATCCGTAGAGAATCAGCCCGGGCCCGCTCACCGCTTTAAAGCGCTCTGAGTTGTCGCGCGAGCCGGGCGCGTCTCCTTCTTTGGACCACTTTGTCAGCAGAAACGAGAGCAGGTTCCAGATGGCGAAGTAGAAAACGGCGCGGAAGACGAATCCGTTGACCGTGAGATAAGTCTTGGTGATCTGATCGAGATGCTCGCGCAGATGCTTGTCTTCCACATTGCTGAGCGGCTGCGCCCAGATGTAGAGCTTGTGCACGCCCAGGATGATTGGAATGAAGAGCGCCGCCAGCAGCGGCAACGTGCGCATGGCCGCGCCCATAACGCGGCGGATGACCACGCCCCAGCCTCCGCCCGTCAGGTGCCGGATCATGATGATCGCCATCGAACCCAGGGCCACGCCCAGCCAGCACATGAAACCGAGCAGGTACGCGCGATAAAATTCGTCGGGACGCGAGAAGGCCAGCCAAACTGCGGCCACTCCGAAGACGAGGCCCACCACCAGCGAGCGCTGGGCGATCTTGCCGACCACCGGTGGTGGCGAGAGATCGAGCTGGGTTGTGGTCTGCGCACTCATTTCGCGTCTTCCTTCTGACCTTCGGATTTCGAGTTCATTTCCAGAACCGGGGCAGGCAACGTCGCGCCGCTGCCCGGCTCGCCGCGGAATTTCGGCGGTTCCGAGGGCACTTCCTGTCCCGCAGGCACGTCCGCTTTCGTGGCATTCTGGCTGAGTTGCAGCGCCCGGATGTAGGCCACGATTTTCCAGCGGTCCTCTGGTGCTATCTGCGCGGCATAGTCGGGCATGATGCCAAATCCGTTGGTGATCACGTCGTAGAAGTATCCCAGCGGCTCTTTCTGCAGCCGCAGAATGTGGTAAGAGGGCGGCCTGCGCGCGAATCCGCGCGACGGGACGAAGCCGTTACCGTCGCCCACGCGCGAGTGGCAGGGAGCGCAATAAATGTTGTAGCGTTCGCGCCCGCGTTCCAGGACCTCTTTCGTCGCCGGGAAAGGCAGGTAGTCGCCGGGATTAGCGCCGATCTTGCCGGTATAGAAATAGGTGTCCTCGTGCAACTGCCCGCGCGCCACGGTACCTTCTACCGGCGGACGCTCGGATCGCTGGTCGGTGAAGAAATCGCTGCGCGAGAGCGGATTTTGCCGGGGCTGGACGTGCATGTCGATGCGACAGCCGCTGAGCAAGGTGATCGCCCAAAGAAGCATCGCGATGGAAAGGAAGTCCCACGGTGTAGATCTCCGTGGAATCCCACCCTTGCGCACAGGACGCGCAAGGATGGGGCACCCAGCAGATAAGCCGTCGAGCTTCGCTCGACCGGACAGCCGAGAGCCTGCCTTGAGCTTGCCGAAGGGGCGGCTGTCCCCACATGAATATTCGCGGAGGCGCTTCATCTCAGCTGGGCACCTCCGAGATAGAGCGCGGTTGCAAGGTCTCCAAAAACTGGCGAGTGCCGGCGGGATCGTATTTCTTATCCGAGGAAAACACGATGAGGAAGAAGCGATCCTTGGATGCGAAGGCGAAGCGGGGCACGTTGAATACCGGGTGATACGGCATGGGCAGGCCGTTCAGCGCGAGCATGCCGAACACGGCCGAGATCCCCGCGAAAAGAATCGTCATCTCGAACGTGATCACGATGAACGCGGGCCAGGAGTGATAAGGCTTGCCGCCGATGTTTAGAGGGTAGTCGACCGCCGACATCCAGTACTGCATCAGGTAGCCGCTGAGGCCGCCGATAATGCCGCCGATCAACACGACGAGCGGAACTTCGTCGTGATGAAAGCCGATTTGCTCGGCCAGCCCTTCGATGGGGAACGGGCTGTAGGCGTCGATCTTCTTGTATCCCGCCTGGTGCGTGCTGCGCGCCGCATCCACCAGAGCGGTGGCTGAGTCGAACTCCGCCATCATGCCGTAGATGGGCTCGCGCTTCATTCCTTCACCTCCGCCTCGGGCAGAAGCGTACGCATTTCAAAGATCGAGATCATGGGCAGCAGGCGCACAAACAAGAACATCGCCGCCAGGAACATGCCGATCGTGCCGATGTAGGTCATCCAATCCCAGCGCGTGGGATAATACATCCCCCAGGAAGAAGTGAGGAAGTCGCGGTGCAGGCTGACGACCACGATGATGAACCGCTCCAGCCACATGCCGACGAGAATCACACCCGAAATGCAGAAGAGCGCAGCCGGGGTGGTGCGCAGTTTGCGGATCCATAGCACCTGCGGGATAAAGATGTTGCAAATCAGCAGAGCCCAGTAAGGGATGGCATACGGTCCGTGCAGGCGGTTCCACAGGGTGAAAGCGTCGTAGCGATCGCCGCTGTACCAGCCCATGAAGGCCTCAATCCCATAGCCGTACGCCACGATCAATCCAGTGGCAAGCATGACTTTCGCCGAGTTCTGCAAGTGGCGTTCGGTGATGAAATCCTCCAGGCCGTAAATCTTGCGGATAGGAATGGCCAGCATCAGCACCATGGCGAAGCCGGAATAGATGGCGCCGGCCACGAAGTAGGGCGGGAAGATTGTCGTATGCCATCCAGGAACGATGCCGACCGCAAAGTCGAAGCTGACCACGGTGTGCACGGAGAGCACCAGCGGCGTGGCCAGGCCGGCCAAGAGCAGGTAGGCTGTTTCGTAGCGATGCCAGTGGCGCGCCGATCCGCGCCAGCCGAAGGAGAGTATGCCGTAAATCATTCGGAGGGCCGGCTTCTCCGAACGGTCGCGCAGTGTAGCCAAGTCTGGGATCAGGCCGATGAACCAGAACAGGGCGGAAATCGTCGCGTAGGTCGAGACCGCAAAAACATCCCACATCAGCGGACTGCGAAATTGCGGCCATACGCCCATGGTGTTAGGGATGGGAAACAGCCAGTAGGCCAGCCAGGGACGCCCCACGTGGATGGCGGGAAAAATTCCGGCCGCTGCCACCGCGAACAGTGTCATGGCTTCGGCGAAGCGGTTGATGGAGTTGCGCCACGACTGGCGCAGCAGAAGAAGGATGGCGGAGATCAACGTGCCGGCGTGGCCGATACCGATCCACCACACGAAGTTGACGATGGCAAAGCCCCAGCCGATGGGGATGGTTACGCCCCAGATCCCAATGCCTTTTACGAACAGGTACCCGACGGCGTAGAGCATCATCATCGTCAGCATGAAGGCGAGACCGAAGCCGACAAACCATCCGTTCGACGCGGGACGGGTCAGCACGATGGCGCTGATTTTTTCCGTTACCGTGCCGAAGGTATGGCCGGGCTCGATGACCGGCGCGTTGCCGTCGTCGACCGTTTTGTATGGTTCGGTCATGCTCTCTTGACTACGACTCCAGTTCCGGGTTCGGGTTGCGAACTTCCGCCAAATACGTCGTGCGCGGGCGGGTGTTCAGTTCCCCCAGCAGGCTGTAATTGCGCGACTGCCCTTTCAACTTCGAAACCTTGCTGTTCGGGTCGTTAATGTTCCCGAATACGATCGCGCCCGCCGGACACGACTGCTGGCACGCGGTCTGCAGTTCGCTGTCCGAGATTTTGATTTCCTTGCCTTCACGCACCGAGGCGGTTTCCGCGTCGATGCGGTGCTGGTTGATGCGCTGCACGCAGTAGGTGCACTTCTCCATCACGCCGCGGCTGCGCACGATGACGTCGGGATTGCGCATCATCTTGTACTGCGGCGTTTCCCAATCCTGGAAGAGCAGGAAATTGAAGCGCCGCACTTTATAAGGACAGTTGTTCGAGCAATAGCGCGTGCCCACGCAGCGGTTGTAGACCATGTCATTCAGGCCTTCGGCGGAGTGGTTGGTCGCGCCCACGGGGCAAACCACCTCGCACGGCGCGTTTTCGCACTGCATGCAGGGCACGGGCTGGAAAAACGCCTTGGGATTGTCGCGGTCGCCCTGGTAGTAGGCGTCGACGCGAATCCAGTGCATGTGGCGGCCAATGACGGTTTGTTCTTTGCCAACGACGGCAATGTTGTTCTCCGACTGGCAGGCCAGCATGCAGTTGTTGCAGCCCACGCAGGCGTTGAGATCGATGGCCATCCCCCAGGCGTAGGCCTCTTCTTTGTAGGGATACGGCTGGTAGAGCGTGAGACCGGGGGCCGGCTCTTCTTCCTTGGCGAAGTTGGGCTCTTTGAGGTATTCCGCGAGCGTGGTTTCGCGGACCAGAGGACGATGGCCACCATCGGGTGTGTCCATGGATTGGTAGCCCTGTGTGGAGGCGAGTTTGTAAGTTTCACCGGTCTTGCGGATTTGCAGGCCTGTGGCGATCCACGGCGCAGCAGTCGTGCGCAGAGAATATGCGTTGAAACCTTGCGCAGTTCCTACGCGGCCGGCGCGCTTGCGGCCGTAACCGAGAGTGACGGTGACTGAGTTGTCGGGATGGCCGGCTTGAATCCAGACCGGGCCGGTGACTTTTTTCCCATTCAGTTCCAGTTCGACCACGTCTTCCACCTTGATCTGCAACCGCTCCGCCATCTTGGGACCGATGAGCACGGCATTGTCCCAGGTGAGCTTGGTCATCGGCTTGGGCAATTCCTGCAGCCAGCCGTTGTTGGAGAATTGGCCGTCGTGGATGGTGGGGTCGCGGCGGAAGTTGAGCTCGACGGCTTTCAGATCGTAGTTCGAAGGCTCCGGAAACTTGCCGGGCTTCACGGCCACCTGTTTTGGCGCGAACGCGGTCCCTGCGATCCACCCATCGTGGAGCGACCTGCGCCAGAACGCATCGAAGTCTACGCCGGCGTGCTGTTTCTGCCAGTAGGCGCGCACGAGATCGTAGCCTGTCGCATCGGATTGGCCGGATAAGAGTGCGACGAATTCCAGCGCACTCTTGCCGTTGTAGAGCGGAGCGATCAGCGGCTGAATGATGCTGACGGTGCCATCGTAGGCACGTGCGTCACCCCAAGCTTCCAGTTCATGGGTTTGATTGACGTGCCACTGGCAAAGTTCCGCTGTTTCGTTCTGGTAAAGACCAAGATGAACGCGCAAAGGAACCTTGTTGCTCTTCAGCGCCTCCGCGAAGTTGAGATCTGCGGGTGCTTCGTAGGCTGGGTTACCGCCAAGAATGACAAGCAGGTCCACTTTGCCGCCGCGCATGTCGGCGACAAGGTCTTTGATGGATTCGGTGTGATTGATCGGGTTGGCATCGACCGGGTCGGTATAGAAAACGGTCTTGCCGACATTGCCGAGGAGTTCGTTCAAGGCATGTGCCGCTGCATGGACCGCTGGGGGCTGATGATCACCCGCGATCACAAGACTGGAACTGTGATGACTTTGCAGATCCGCCACCAGCGCGGGATAAAATCCTCGAGGTCCGGTCAGTTCGCTGGGGGAACCTCCATTATTGGTGAACAGCCTCCAAAGCGTATCGGCGAAAGGCTCGAAATCACTCGCGCGCAGCGGCAGCCGGTGATCCGCCTTCGCTCCCGTGGTCGTCGGCGTGCTCTCGATGGCGTACAGGCGGTTCATGCCATGAAACGCGCCCATCCGGTCAACTAGCTCCTCCCTGCGATCCACCTCGGGATTGCGGCGCTTGGCGAAGTCGCGGATGTAGCGGACATTTCCCGGAAAACTCGCATACAGGAAGTCGGCGTCGAGCGAGACGATTACGTCAGCTTGCGACAAGTTGTAGCGTGTCTCCACCGGCTGCCCGAAGGCCAGCTTCGCGCCTTCGAGCACGTTGTCGCGATTGACCGGCTCGTACACGTGCCACTTGGCCTGCGGATAAATCTTCAGGAAGTTGCGCAGTTGATCGGCCAGCGTGGGCGAAGAAATCGTCGGCGTGAGAATACGAATGCCCGCGCCCTGCAGCGCTTTCTGCGCGTTCAGTGGCCCGCGGATCGCGGCCAGAAACGCGTTCCACGAACGCTGATCGCCCATCGACACCACGCTCTGCGAACGGTCGGGATCGTACATGGTGAGAATGGATGCCTGGGCAAAAATGTCAGTGCCGCCGAGCGACGCGGGATGCTGGTCGTTGCCTTCAATCTTGGTCGGACGGCCGAGGTGGCTTTCCACCAGCACCGGGCTGGCGTATCCGCCCAGCGTCGTCGCCGTGGCGTAGAACATGGGACGGCCGGGGACGGCATCTTCCGGCTGGCGTACGTAGGGGACGATCGGTTCGAGCGGCAGGCGCACGCAGCCGGTCATGCCTGCCAGTCCGAGGGACGCGCCCATTACCTTGAGGAAACCGCGGCGCGATACGGAGTCGAGCCACTCTGATGCACCCTTAGGGAACTCGCGATGTAAAGCTTCCTGGAAGGCTTCGCTGCCGGCGAGTTCTTCCAGGCTGCGCCAGTATTCGGGGCCGGTCTTCTCCCGGGCGTCGTGTGAGGTTGCCTGTGACGTTATCTCTTCAAACCGCGCGCGGACAGAGTCCAGGTCCAGCTTGCCCTTTTGGCTGGGGCAAACGTCTTCGCGCTTAGAGCCGCCGTTCTGTTTTTCGAGCTTCATACTATGTGCGTACCACTGACCTAACGAATGTCACCCTGAGCGCAGTCGAGGGATCCGCTATACCCTCGAACCCAGTGATTTCGCATCAAAGCATTCTCCCCGCGTTCCCGCAACCGCCGTGAGAATGCCTCTCTTCCTAGCGATAGTGCACGCCGATAGGGTTCCTTCGACTCCGAATTTGCTTCGCTTCGCGAAGCAAATTCTCCGCTCAGGATGACAAGTTCTCATAGTTCGTTCTTACCGGTGGCACGTGTTGCAACTGGTGATGTCTTTCACGCTGCGCACGTTGTACTTTTTCAGCAGTGCCGTACCCAGCGCGAGCTGATCGGTATAGCTTTGGCCGTCCACCACCACGGGACTCGTGTCCGTGGGCTGCTGGTAGCGCATGTTGAAAACCTGGTCCCGCGGCCGCAGATTCTTCTCCGGCGCTCGGTGGCAGCCCAGGCACCACTCCATCTGCAGCGACTCTTGCTGATACATCAGCGGCATCTGATCGACCGGGCCGTGGCAGGTGTTGCAGCCCACGCCCTTGTTCACATGAATGCTGTGGTCGAAGTATACGAAGTCAGGCAACTGATTTACCCGCGTCCATTGCAGTGATTCCCCGGAGCGATAGCTGGCGCGCACCGGCTCCAGGAGCTGGGCATTGGTCCAGATCTGCGAGTGGCAGTTCATGCAAGTCTTAGTGGGCGGAATGCCGGCGAAGCTCGAAGTCTCAACCGAGGTGTGACAATAGCGGCAATCAATCCCCAGCCCGGTGACGTGGTGCTGGTGGCTGAAGGGGACGGGCTGCGGTTTGCGCACACCCGCATAGGTGACATAAGGCGAGCGCTGCACCTCCATCGCCACCCACGACAAGGCCGCAATCACGAATACCGCGCCAAAAATCGTGGCCCGCGACAGGGTGTTCGTACTGCGCTGAAAGATCTGCGACATGCTTTCGTACGAGCTTCAGGAGGTGCGGATGAGACCCCAGTTAATCCCGTTGATTGAAGCCGACGGTGGAATCTCCCCAGGAGACCCAACCGATTCTTTGACGCTGTTTTTGAAACCACCGATTATAAATATTTCGCGGCAGTTTGTCGCGCACGTTGGAGCGAGCGAAAAAATTCTCGAATTGAGCTCCGCGAAAAACAGGCGTAGCAGTTGCCGAGTGTCCTAACGCAGATTCATTACCAGCAACTTTGGCTCCGTCATATCTTCCATGGCGTAACGCAAGCCCTCGCGGCCGAGACCGGAATCCTTGATTCCACCGTAAGGCATGTGATCGATGCGGAACGATGGAACGTCGCCCGCGACTAGGGCTCCGACTTCCAGTTCGTCGTAGGCCTGGAAAAGCAGCTTCGCGTCCCGGGTGAACAAGCCCGCTTGCAGGCCATAGTTCGAATTGTTGATCTGCCGAAGTGCATCATCGAAATTTCGATAGGGCTCGATGGTCACGACCGGCGCGAAAATTTCCTGGCAGTTCACCTTCATTTCCGGTTTGGTGCCGGTGAGCACCGTGGGCTCCATAATCGAGCCCTTGTGGCCGCCGCCGCAAAGCAGGCGAGCTCCGCTGCGCACCGCCTCTTCCACCCAACTGGTGGCGCGGATGGCATCACTCTCACGAATGAGCGGCCCGAGGTCGGTGGACTCTTCCAGAGGATCGCCGGCTTTCAGCTTCTTCACGCCGTCGACGAAGAGATCGGTGAATTTGCCGTAGACGGAGTGCTCCACTAGGATTCGCTGCACTGAGATGCAGGTCTGTCCGGCGTAGCCGAATCCGCCGGTCCGGCAGCGTTCAGCCGCGTAAGGAAGATCAGCGTCGCTGTGCACGATTACGCCCGCATTGCCGCCGAGTTCGAGGGCAACCTTCTTTTTCCCCGCGCGGCGCTTGATGTCCCAGCCCACGGGCACGCTGCCGGTGAAGCTGATCAGCTTGATGCGCTCGTCGGTTACCAGCAGGCTCGCGTCTTCATTGGACAGCGGCAACACGCTCAGGCCGCCGTCGGGCCAGCCCGCCTGCTGCACGCATTCGGCCAGCATCAGGGCGCAGAGCGGAGTCTGCGGCGCCGGCTTCAGCACGATCGAGCAACCCACGGCAATGGCCGGCGCTACTTTGTGAGCAACCAGGTTGAGCGGAAAATTGAAGGGCGTGATCCCGGCGACCGGTCCGAGCGGAAAGCGGCGTACGATGCCCCAACGTCCGGCGGTGAACTCCTGCCAGTCCAGCGGCAGGTACTCGCCGTAGACGCGAGTGCTCTCTTCCGCGGCCACGTTGAAAACAAATACTGCGCGGTCGACCTCGGCGCGCGCGGCCTTGATGGGTTTACCCGCCTCTTGCGCCAGCGTGCGGGAGAATTCGTCCCGGCGCCCGGCGATAGCCTCCGCCACGCGCCGCAGCACGCGTTGTCGTTCGAATGCTGGCAGTCGCCGCGTGGTGCCAAAGGCTTTGACGGCGGCGGCGATGGCGGCCTCGGCGTGTTCGCGGCGGCCCTGCACCACTCGTCCGATTACGCTGCCGTCGTACGGGGCGCGGACCTCAATAATGTCACCATCATCTCTCCAGCGGCCGTCGACAAAAAAACCATGCGTCACAACTGGGGCAATTGTCATTTCTGCCATGGTGTCCAGAACCCCCTGGTGCCAACCGGCTTGGAAGATTATAGGCCCAGACTTTCCGTGCCGCTGCTCCCGTGAGAAGGATCAGATGCCTCAAGCTCGGCAAGAGTTGATTTGCTCGTGTCCACTACAATGGAACGCGCAATCCGTCACCTGCCTATTGTGGAAACGATCCTGCAACTTGCTCCACGGCTGCGGCGAAAGGAAGTTTCTCCGCTGGAACTGACGCGCGTCTGCCTGGAGCGAATTGAAAAGCTCAATCCCACGCTGAATGCCTTCATCACCGTGACCGCGGAGTCCGCTCTGGCAGAGGCCGACGCAGCCGAGACGGAAATCGCTCGCGGGCAGTGGCGTGGACCATTACATGGCATTCCTGTGGCGCTGAAGGACCTGATCGATACGGCGGGGGTGCGCACCACGGCTGCCAGCGCGCTTTACAAAGATCGCGTGCCCGTGGAAGACGCCGAGGTGGTTCGCCGGCTGAAACTCGCGGGCGCGGTGATCCTGGGAAAGAACAACCTGCATGAGTTTGCTTACGGCGGAAGTTCACTGGTGAGTTTCTTCGGGGACTCGCACAATCCATGGAATACGGGATACATTGCGGGCGGATCGTCGGGAGGATCGGCTGCGGCCGTGGCTGCTGGGCTCTGCTACGCTGCCATCGGGACCGACACAGCCGGCTCGGTCCGCGAGCCGGCCGCGCTGTGCGGTTGTGTGGGGATCAAGCCCACGTATGGGCGAGTTTCCAGCCGCGGCGTGATTCCGCTTTCAATGTCGCTGGATCATGTGGGACCGCTGGCCGCGACGGTTGGCGATGCCGCGGCCGTGCTGCAGGCGATTGCGGGATATGACCAGCTCGACATTTGCAGCGTCGATGTTCCGGTTTCCGATTACATTTCCGCATTGGGTCAGAAAACAAAGGCACTTCGGATTGGGGTTCCGCGGTTTCATTTTTATGACGACCTCGATAGCGAAGTGGCAGCGGCGGCGGAGCAGGCGTTGGCCGTGATCCGAACGCTGGTTGCCGAAGTTCGCGAAGTGAGCCTCGACGTGCCGACCGATCGCACACTGCAAGCCGCCGAGGCTTATGCATTCCATGCCGACAATGCCGCCAAGACGCCCGACCTATATCAACCGGAGACTTTGCGCCGTATTCGGTTGGGAGAGAACGTGTCGGCTGCGGAGTACATTCGGGTGCGTCGAGAACTGGAGGAAACTCGGCGTCAGATTCGCGATGTATTCGCGGACGTGGATCTGCTGGTCACGCCGACCATGCCGATTTCCGCTCCAGCCATTGACGCCTTGAAGGGGAATCCCGATGGGCTCCGGCCGGCAGAACTGATACTGCTGCGCAACACGCGGCCCTTCAACGTGTGGGGACTGCCGGCGATTTCCGTGCCCTGCGGTTTTACGAAAAGCGGCTTGCCCATCGGTTTGCAGATCGCGGGCTCGCATTGGCGGGAAGATCTGGTGCTGAGTTTGGCTCACGCTTACGAGCAAGGGACGGAATGACGCAAGCGGCGGTGCTCGCTATAGGGCAGCACATCTGCCAGATCTGGATCGAAATTATTTCTTCGAGCCGGCGGCGGATGCGCAGTTGATGCATCAAGATCAGAATCCCCGCCCAAGCGAAGCTTGGACGGGGCACCCTCGAGACAAGTTTATGCCGGGCCAGCCCGACACACCAATCCTTTGCTCAGGGTGACAATGCAAAACAGAAGCGAGCGGCCCGAGAAATCCGGGCCGCCGGACAGCCGAGGGCGGCTGTCCCCACATGTGTTTAGGAGCCTACTCCACGGTTCTCACATCATCCGGGAGCATGAGCACGAACGTGCAGGTGCCGGTCGCCGCTGCGCACGAAAGAACTCCGCGGCGCAGGATCTTAACGGGAGTGTCGTCGGGGAAGGTGAGATGGTAGTCGGCGGTGCGGAGGACTTCGGCCAGGCCCTTCAGCTTTTCGTCGCCGCTGACGAACTTCACGCCCTCCACGGTAGCGGTTGAGCGTGCGCCCCGGCTGAGCAGGATGAAAAAGTCGGCGCTGCCGGTTTCTTTTGAGGCTTTGCCGAGGTCGATGGTGCGGGACTGATGCAGTTCCTCTTTGTACTTGGCCACCGCGGCGTCCACTTTGGCGTTTCCCCCGGCGAGCCCGGCAAGTCGGTCGCGGGTTTCGGGGATTGGCCGGTCGCCGCTCATGGAAAGCGCATAGGTCTTCAAGGCGCGATCCTTCTCGCCGCGTTTTTCGTAGATCTGTCCAAGATGGTCGCCGACTTCACCGTGATGACCCAGACCCCACGCGGCGGAAACGTATTTCTCGGCCTTGTCGAAGTTTCCTTCGCTGAAGTAAACCCAGCCGAGCGTGTCCCAATAGGCGATGAGCGATGGAACCAGGGGCAAGGCTTGCGGCGTCAGTTGGTCGATTGACACATTGCGTAACGCGGCAGCCGTGGCCGATACCGCCGACTCCGCGTATTGCTGCGCCCGGTCCAAGTGCGCCTTCTTGAGCGAAAGCTGGTACGCAATGTTATTCCAGATCAGGGGCGTGGCCGCGATTTCGACAGCATGATCGAATGTGGCCAGCGCCTTGTCGTCCTGACCAAGATTCAGGTAAGCGTCGCCGAGGCTCACCTGCAACTCGGGATTGTCTGGCGTCAGCGAGGCGGCCTTTTCGAGTTCCGGAACCGCTTCGTCATACTTGTGCCACTCGGAGTACATCGCACCCAGGTTGGCGTGAGCGAACTTGTCGAGCGGACTGATCTCGATCTGTTTGCGGAAGGCGGTTACCGCGTCGTCGTACTTCCGCTCCTGCCAGTAAGCGCGCCCGAGAGCGTTGTAGGCGTACTCGTCGTAGGGGTTAATCTCGATCTGCTTTTTGAGGGCGGCGATGGCGTCATCGTCCTGCCGAGTGCCGATGTACGCCGAGGCCAGCAGGTACCAGACATACTTGTTCTTAGGGTCCACTTCCGCGGCGCGCTTGAGAAGTTGAATGGCCAGGGGAAGATTGTTGCTGGCGAGCGCGGCGCGGCCGCTCTCGACCAGGTCATCGGCCTTCAGGTCGGCGGGCGGGGTGGGCGTGCCCGCCACAGTGTTCTCGACAGACAGGAACTGGCCCAGGTCCTCGCCCACCGTGCGCCGGAAGGCCTGGTAATCGGAGGCGCGTGCCGCCGGCAATTCATCCTGATGCAAGGTCAACGTGCGGCCCGCTGTGAAGACATTGCCTTCCAACTTGTAGGTAGCAACGTACTCCGCGTAGTCGCGCTTCAGAGAAAAAGGCAGCGGGGCGCGCGCCTTGTACTTATCGGGCAGATCAAGCTTGATCCGGTAGACGTACTCGGCCTTGGGGCCGAGCTTGAGCGTTTCGGCGTCGAGATCGCCGTCATCGTCGCCGGCGTCGGGGAGATTGAACTGACAGAGCGGCAGGGCCAACTCGGATTTCTTCTTCGACCAATCGATAAAGTTTGGCTTGGCTACGTCGTACGCCATAGTGAACGGCTCGCGGGTGGCGGCCGGATCGCTGATCTTGAGATTCGTGATGTCGCCACCCATTCCCGCATTCACGTTTTCCACCACACGCTGCCACTGAGCCTCGGGGACGCGGCGAAAAATCGAGCGCAGCATCAATTCCTCGTCGCCGCGGAATGTGTAGTGGACGTGCGCTTCCAGCTTGCCGATCTCGTTGACCTTGCCATCGACCTCAGAGATTTCGCTGTCGGGTGTGGGTGGATCGGCCGGGGTCTCGCCAAGATGCGGCGTGCCACCCTCGGGAATCACCAGCGCCAGCTTCTTGCGCAGAGTGAACGCGAGTAGGCGGAAAGGAGCTACCTCGCTGGTGGTATCCATCCAGACTTGTTCCTGGCCCAGCGGCAACAACGTGATGATGTGATCGAACTGCCCGGGCGAGGGGACATCGGGATCGAGTTTGCGGCTGGAGTTGATCAGCACCGACGACGCGTGCAGACCTTCACTTTCGAGCAGCGCGGCCAGCAGCGTGTGCTTGTCTTTGCAGTCGCCATACTGGTTGTGGAGGACGTCCCCGGCCGCGTGCGGCTGGTAGCGGCTCAGTCCCAGCGAGAGGCTGACGTAGCGAAAGTTCTTGGCCACGAAATCGTAGAGGGCTTCGGTCTTGTCCAAGTCTGTGGTGAGACCCTTGGTTAGCTCCTCGGCCTTGGCGCGGACTTCCGGCGAAGGCGCCCGACGGTCTTTCTCCAGACCAGCGTACCAGCGGCCAACTTCCTCCCAACTGGCAAACGTGGTGAGCTGAATGTCGGGACGATCGTCGTCCACCTTCTTCTTTTTCTTTTTGTCTTGATCTTTGCCCTTGTCGTCGTCCTCGCGCACCAGGTGCGAACTGGTCCAGCGATAGATGCGGCGGCCGTGTTCCTCGGAGATCTTCGGATCCAGACCGGGCTTGTTTTTCAGTTTCAGCGTGCGGCCGGAGGGAACGTCCAGGTTCAGTTCCTCATCCAAAACGATGTTGGTCTTGTCGAAGTCGTAGTCGGCCCAGAATTGTCCCGGTGCTAGAGGTGTGTGAATGATCGTCACCAAGTCGTACTCGAGCACTTCACCCGGACGCAGTCCCGGCACTGTGACGTGCTTTTGCCGGTAGTCGGTATAGACCGGGGCGCTCTGCTCCAGGGGAGCGCTCAGGTCCTGCACCGCGTCGTTGCCCGCCTTCACCACGCTGCCGTCTTCCTTGAGGACGCGGACGTAGGGAATCTCCAGGGTCTCATTCGCGGAGTTGTAGCCAAACTGCAGCTGCCCCCATTGCTGCACGCCAGCTTCGCTGTGCACGCGAATACGGGCCACCGTTTCCTTGCGCCCGGTGCCGTCGCTCTCGAAGCGATAGTTCACATGCAGCGTCTCGACGACGAACGATTCCTGGGAATAGTCCGGCTTCTTCGGTTCAGCCCTGGTGTCAGTCTTCGGATTGGAGGCGGTGCTGGGAATTCCCTTGGTAGGGTCCACAACCTGGGCCGGCTGGGCGGCGGCGGTTGGAACACTGAAAGCACACAGAAGGCAAAAGCACAGAAAGCGGTTCGGCATAATTGAAAGGCTGGGCCTGAAGCAGTTTGTATCCCAAGGCGAGAGCCGGCGCAAGCCAACCCTGCGATTCGAGGGATTGCCCTGATGACTAGAGTGTAGCGGATTCCGTAGGGTGGTTCCGACGGTTGGGGAGTTGAGCCAGCCATGAAACGTCTATCTTGAGTCGAATGAAGGATTTGCGTGGAGAGGGGGCCGGTTTCAATAATCCCGTGACTGGGATCACATTTCCTCCGCCGGAAGGTCGAAAACCGTAGTAAAATCCGCCCCAGATGGTCTTGCCTCGCCGCGACGCGGGGCAGGCGTGACGCATAATGTACTTGCGCCACGATCTTTCCGTTGGAGGTCTTGCATGGAAGATCGGGCCCCTGTCGTCTCTTCTTCAGATTCGCAATCCACCCTTACTCGCAGGCGTGAAGGCCGCGGCGCCTGGGTTCTCACGGCCTATGGCATCTGCGGGCTCGCGCTGTTTGGGATCCTGGCGTACTTCTTCTCGGATTTCATCGCTCGTTAGTGCACTCCAGCTGTAACGAACGGGCGTGCGCGCTCGCGGAACGAGGTGATGGTGTGTTCCGCCCTTGCGGTCGCAGAGTTCTCGACATCCAGGGTGGCTGCTTGAACGTGTTACAATAAGCGGCCTTTAGAAGCTGCCGCTTCGCAAGGAACCCGGCGTTTCCCCACACTGAAGCACTTCGCAAGGAAGTAGGAAAGACACACGCGAGAAGACCGTGGCCAAGACCCCCACGCCCAGCGCCGCACCGATTACCTATGCCGATGCCGGGGTGGATATCGACCGCGCAAACCGCACCAAACAACGCATCAAGTATCTGGCGCACAAAACCTTTACGCGGGGAGTGCTCAGCGAAGTTGGCGGGTTTGGCGGCCTCTTTGCAATCGACAAGACCAAGTACGTCGACCCGGTGCTGGTCTCAAGCGTCGACGGGGTAGGCACCAAACTCAAGATCGCCTTCGAAATGAGCCTGCATTCCACCATCGGCGCAGACCTGGTGAACCACTGCGTGAACGACATTGCGGTGCAGGGTGCGGCGCCCATGTTTTTTATGGACTATCTGGCAACCGGTCGCCTGGACCCATCGATTGCGGAAAAAGTCGTGGAGGGCATCGCCGATGCCTGCAAACATAACGGATGCGCCCTGATTGGCGGCGAGACCGCCGAAATGCCCGGCTTTTACCCGGATGGTGAATACGATCTGGCAGGGTTCATCGTGGGCGCGGTGGAGCGCGAACGCATCATTACCGGCAAGGATGTGCAGATCGGCGACGTCATTCTCGGTCTGCCTTCGAACGGGCTGCACACCAATGGATATTCGCTGGCCCGCAAACTTCTCTTCGAGGTGGCCCGTTACTCGCCCGAAACCTACGTCAACGAAATCAAGAACAAGGTGGGCAACGAGTTGATGCGGACGCACAAGAGTTACTGGCCGGCACTGAAGAAGTTGGTTGCCGCGGATTGCGTTACCGCCATGGCCCACATTACCGGCGGCGGCATTACCGAGAACCTGCCCCGCGTGCTACCTCGCGGCACGGCCGCCGTGATTGAACTCGGCTCCTGGCCGGTGATGCCACTCTTCGAGCATCTGCAGCAACTTGGGAATGTCCCGCAGGACGAGATGCTGCGCACCTTCAATATGGGTTTGGGCATGCTGCTGGTGGTGCCCGCGAAAAAATTCAAGAAGACCCAGACCGTGCTGGAGCGTGTCGGAGAAAAAGCCTATACGGTCGGCCGCATCGTGAAGGGCGAGCGCAAGGTGATGTACAGCTAGCGCCTGCTGCTTTCAATTTCCTGGGTTCCAGTATATTCCGACCGATGGAGAGAGAGCGGGGCTCAGTCCGGCCCCGCCCTGTGGGTGCATTGGAAGGAGTTTTTTAACGCACCGCGACTACCGAAACATCGTCGCTTGTGTTGCCGTTGAACTCGTTTCTCCCGGGAAGGAAGTAGGAGAAGCGATAAGGCGCACCGATGTTCGCAAGCGCGAGCGCCTGGGACACGAGGTTGTTCACTTGGCCGAGAGTACCCGGGATCTTGGCCATTAGACCGTCGCGGACCTGATCGTGCACGATGCCGCCCTCAACATAGCAGCCATACCAATTGACATACCCTTGCAGGTTGCCCGAAGTGTCTACGTACAGGTATATCCAGTAACGAACCTGCGCGTAGTAATCCGGAACATACCATGGCGTTTGGACCATGATCGGAACGATTACGTAGATGAAGCGCTTGCCGGGATCGTCGGGGTGGGGATCGGATCCCGTCGTCGGTCCGCTCGGCCACAGGTCCCATGTGATCGTCGTGTTTCCGGCGGAGCGAACTCCGCCCTGCTGATTGACGATATCTGTGACCGCACTCTGTGGAACAGCGCTCCCGATCGATACCGGAGCCGTTTCGTTCGCAAACCGCCGCACAATAAGAGTTGACGACGTGATATCGTTGAAATCATCGCCGACGTAGGAAACTCCGGTCGAAAAGCCCGGCTGAGTCGAATAGTTTCGATAGCGGCCGTTGTAGTTGATGTTCTCGAACAAAATGACGTTACCGCCAGTTTCCTCAGTGGTGCAGCCATAAATGAGCGATGAAAGCGCATCATTCATTCCGAAGCTGCGAAAATCAGGCGTCCTCCAATAAATCCAGCCCTGGATCAGGTCTGCCCAGGTCGAGCCTCCACCGTAGTTGGCATCCACGTAACCCCAGTACCAGATGTCGTCCGTGCCGCCCTGCTTTTTCTTGCGCTGCGGTTTCTTGTGGAACAGCGCCATCGCTCTTTCGACCACCCGCTTCGAAGCCTCGTCGAGCGGGCCCGAAGTCGTCAACCCGTTGATCCCGGCCTGAAGAAGCGCCCCGTTGGAGGCCGACGGATCCTGGCGGAACCTGCCCTCCAGCACTTCGAGCGCTTCGATGGGGCTTTTGTTGGCTAAGTCAGCGATAAACCGGTCAAGTCCCAACACCCGTGGCAGGCTGGCCAAGCTAAGATCGTTGGCGGCGATCTCTTCCTGGGAGGCGAGCCGGATGTTAGGCGGCGCTTCTGCCCTTGCCATGGTTCCACCGGCGGGGGCTGGCTGCGCGAGCACCCCCTGGTTTATCCGCATCCGCTCGGCCAGTTCGCGTATTCGCTCGACACCGTTGGGTTCGAGCAGCATGCACTCCATTTCTTCTCGCGTCATTGCCTAGTACCTCCTCTTCGTAAGGCCATGTGGTTAGCCCGGCGAACGTTACGTTCACAGCTAATGGTGTAAGACAGTCCGCAAACGTTACATCTGATCTCAGCGCATCAGCGCTGCTCGACGCCCTGAGATTTCCGCGGCGGGATTGACAACCCCGCGTAGTGAAGAGTGCAAAGGGATGACGGGCCAAAATTGCTGATTCTGATTGAAGCTTGGTGCTCTCTCCGGCCGTGCTCAGCGTTCTCCGTGCCTAAAGGTCTTGCTTTCACAATCATCGTGCAGGTCTTCGTGGTGGAATGTCTCCGCATAGTGAATAATTGCCATGTACAGGCACGAACCGAAAAGACTGAAAGCTCATGCGCAACCTAGGTATTCTTCTTTCCGGACGCGGCTCCAACTTCGTCGCCATTGCCGACAGCATTGACGCGGGGCGCATTCCGAACGCACGCGTTGCGGTCGTGATCTCCAACAAAGCCGATGCACCGGGGATCGCCACGGCTCGCGAGCGCGGATTGACGACGGTCGTGATTCCGTCCAAGGGCAGGACGCGCGAAGAGCATGACCGCGAGGTGGTCGTGGCGCTGACTCAGCACAATGTGGATCTCATCTGCCTCGCGGGATATATGCGACTGCTCTCGCCGTGGTTCGTGCGGCAATTCCCCCAGCGCATTCTGAACATCCATCCGTCGCTTCTGCCCGCGTTCCCCGGCCTCGAAGCGCAGGAACAAGCGTTCGCCTACGGTGTGAAAGTCTCCGGATGCACCGTGCATTTTGTGGATGAGGAACTCGACCACGGCGCGATTATTGTGCAAAAGACCGTCCCGGTGCTCGACACCGACGACGAACACACGCTGGCGGCGCGCATTTTGGAGCAGGAGCATGTCGGATACACCGAGGCGATCCGGATTGTACTGGGTGGAGATTTTCAGATCGTTGGCCGACGACTCACGAAAAAATAGTCAGCTCGCTGACGACTTGCGGGGGGAGCGGAATTGCTCATGTGGGGACAGCCGCCCCTTCGACAAAGTCAGGGCAGGCTCTCGGCCGTCCGGCCACAGAAGCTTGCCTGGCTTTCCTTGACCTACATCTGAAGTGGAGGCGACCGACGCCTCGCTACGCTCGGCTGGACCGAGGCGGTCGTCCCCACATGAACCCTCTCCCCGTGAACCTGCCGCTATAATCGACCTGCATGTCCAACTTCGCTCCGGTAGACGAACAGCTGACGTATCTCAAGAAAGGCGCCGCGGAAATCATCCGCGAGGCCGAGCTCCGCGCCAAGCTGGAAAAATCGCGCTCCACGGGCAAGCCACTGCGCGTGAAGCTCGGCATGGACCCCACGGCTCCTGATCTGCACCTGGGTCACACGGTCGTGCTGCGAAAGCTCAAGCATTTTCAGGATCTCGGCCACACCGCGATCTTTTTGATTGGCGACTTCACCGGCATGATCGGCGATCCTACGGGCCGCTCGGCCACGCGGCCGCCGCTGAGTCGAGAGCAGATCGAGCAAAACGCGGAAACCTACAAGACGCAAGTCTTCAAGATTCTCGACCCAAAGAAAACCGTCATCGACTTCAACCGCCGCTGGATGGGCCAGTTCACAGCGGACGATTTCGTCCGCTTGATGGCGAAGTACACCGTCTCGCAGATGCTGGAGCGCGAGGAGTTTCACAAGCGCTTCCAGGACGAAAAGCCGATTTCGATGCACGAGTTGCTCTATCCGCTGGTGCAGGGATACGACTCGGTTGCGCTCGAAGCCGATGTAGAACTCGGCGGCACCGACCAGAAATTCAACCTGCTGGTGGGCCGCGAGCTGCAGCGTGCCTACGGCCAGGAATCGCAGGTGGTGCTGACCACCCCGATTCTCGAAGGCCTTGACGGCGTACAGAAAATGTCGAAGTCGCTGGGCAACGCCATCGGCATCCACGAACCACCGCTGGAAATGTACGGCAAGGTGATGAGCATCTCCGACGACATGATGTGGCGCTACTACGAGCTGCTCACTGATGTGCAGGTCGCCGAGATCAAGAAGATGAAGCGCGAGACGCATCCCATGCAGGCGAAGAAGGAACTGGCGCGAAGGATCGTGGCCGATTTTCATTCGGCGGAGGGGGCGGCGAAAGCAGGGGAGGAGTGGGCGAAGCAGTTCCAGAAGAATGAGGTGCCGGAGGATGTGGAAGAGGTTACCGTCGAAATTAGAGAACAGCGAGTAAGGCTCGACAAGCTTCTAGCACGCGTTGGTCTCGCAGACTCTGTAAGCGATGCCGTTCGTAAGATTAAGCAGAAGGCGGTAAGAGTAAATGGAGAGGTTAAGGCGGATCCCCTTGCTGCTCTGGATATCAAGGAACAGATGACACTTCAGGTCGGGCGCAAGATCAAGAAGGTCCGCGTTCGGCTAGCCATCGAAATAAAACCGATAAACTAGTGTCATCCTGAGCGCAGCAGCGATTCGCGTCGCGAATCGTTTTGCGGCGTCGAAGGACCTCTGCAACCGTTTGCGCCATTCCTGACTTGTCAGGGAGTTCTCCAGAAGCCTATCTTGGCGGCCGCCGAAATACGTAGGTCCTTCGTCGCAAGTCCTGCGCTTTTGCGCAGGACTTCGCTTCCTCAGGATGACAATGGGAATTAAACCCCTACGGCAGCAGCCCGAACACGGCCACGCCATTTGTGGTCCCCACGAAAACCTTGCCGTTCACGATCATCGGCGTGATGAACTTGTTGCCCGCGCCGAAGTTGTCGCGGCCGCCGCTGGCCTGGTTGCTGTTGTAGAGTTCGTTCAGATTCGTGGCATTGTAAGCGTGCAATGCCGCCGGGTTGCTGTTCTCAACCGCCCACACGATTCCGTTGCTCGCGCCATTGGCTGAGACACTGGGCGTCGCTCCGGGGTACCCAAAGCTGTTCGAGGTTTGTGACGTGGCGCTGCTCGACAGCTTCGCATTGGTAATGGTGAAGGCCTGGATCGGGCTTCCCACCGATCCGTAGTACACCGTGTTGTTAAAGTATGCGGGCATCGCCCACACGCCGCCTGGCAGTTTTCCCGCCAGCTCCTGGTAGACGTTGTTGTTATTCGAGCTGAACTTGCCCATGGAATCGCGGTTGACCACATAAAGATTGCTGTCTTTGCCTGCGCCGACCGCCAAGTGCATGGTGTGGCCCGCGCCGTCGCTCAGGTCGGGCAGAACCATCGCGCCGCCGGAGCCGAGGTCGGTATCGCTTCCATTCTCTGACGCCTCATTATCCATCTCGAAGTAGTCGGCCACCGCGAGTTGATTGCTCGAAGTCGAAAGCTTGATGAAGGCATTGCCGTAGTCGCCATCGCTGGGAAAGCCGCTGGCATTCAGCGTGGAGTCGAAGTCGCCATTGGCGTCGAGAAAATAAATGTTGCCCGAACTGTCGGCAGCGAGCCCCGCGCCCGCCATCCAGATGGCGCCCTCATTTCCGTTGGGAGTCACATTCAACACGCTCGTCTGTGCCAGCGTGGATTCGCTGTAACCCATGATCCAGCCCGTGTAGGGTCGATTGTCGCAGTGTGAAGCCCAGCCTGTGTAGATGACACCATTCAGCAAAAGCAGCCCGGCGCGTTCCTTGTACTGCGCGGGATCGAAGACCACGCTTGTGCCGTTGCTGTTGTCGCCGGTTCCCGGGTACGTTGCCTGAACATCGACAGGGCCACCGAACAATTCCGTGCCGAGCGCGAGATCGAGCGCGTGCAGACGCTGGTGATACGTGGAGCCGTTTTTCGACATGGCCACCACGTAAATAGCGCCATTCGGACCGCGGGTGCGGTCGATGACCGGAGTCGAAGTCACGCCGATTTCAGGAGTTACTTGCCCACAACCGCGGTTGTCCGAAGTTGTCTCGCTGGTTTTCAGCATCGAGACCTTCCAGATCGTGGTGCCGGAATCCGCGTCGAAGGCATAGACGGAATCGTGCTCCGTAGGAACGATCAGCAGGTTGTGTGTGCCGTTGCTGGGAACCGCGACGTTCGAGGCGTAAAGCGGCTCGGCGTCGACCAGACCATCCACCGAGTAGAAGCCCAGCTTCCCAAACTTTGCCGAAGTGACGTTGCTGGTGGTCAGGATCGTTTCTGTCACGTTCTGCCCCGTGCGGGCGATGTCATTGTGGTAGGTCAGCACGTCGGTCGTCGAAGTTGCCGCGTTTACCGTCAGAGTAGCGGCATTGCTGGTGGCGTGTCCCACCGAGTTGCTGACGACGACGCTGTACTGCGTGCCACTGTCAGCGGTTGTTGTCGCGGGCGTCGTATAGCTGGCCGATGTTGCGCCGCTGATCGTGGTCGTGCCCTTCTGCCACTGGTAGGTCAAAGGAGTCGTTCCTGTTGCCGTCACCGAAAAAGTTGCCTTCTGGCCGGCAGTCACCGTCTGGTTCGACGGCTGTTGCGTAATCGAGGGCGTGACGGCAGTCGCATTCACCGTCAGCGTGGCTGTGTTGCTGGCGATGTTTCCGGCAGAATTACTTACGACCACGCTGAATTGAGAGCCGCTGTCGGCGGTCGTGGTCGTGGGAGTGGTGTAACTAGCTGAGGTCGCTCCCGTGATCGGCGTAGTGCCCTTCTGCCACTGATAATTCAGGGGAGCGGTTCCCGCCGCAGTCACCGAGAAGGTCGCAGTCTGGCCTGCGGTTACGGTCTGGTTCGCGGGCTGGGTTGCAATCGTGGGCGCGGTGCCACCGCCGGGCTTCGATGCGCTGACGCCGCAGCCTGCCAGAGACAGGCCAACTATAAGAAAACACAGTACATCTGTCAGCCTTCGCAGTCCCATGCCCCACCTCCAGGAAACCAGCTGTGTGGCATCCATCATGCCAGCCCCTTCCCGTTTTGGGGAGAGACCGGAAGGTTACGATAGTCGGAACCTCCCTGTTCCGCCACAGTCCTGGCGCTGGCCGCTCGGACAAGTCCTTGAGACCTGGTTGATCCCCTAAGCGCTTTGACTCTGTTACTCTCTGCTGCGATATGCGCGCCGCGGCCATCCTCGGTCTGGGATGCTCTCATAAAAACCTCAGGCCTTTCCAGGACGTGGCCCGCTCGGCCTCCGGCGAGGCGGTCGACTGGCGCATTGGAATGCCTGGCGCCGGCGACCAGGTTGACGTCATCCTGCTATTTGGCGGGGATGGAACGGTTCATCGTCATCTTGGCCAACTGGCGCAGCTCGGCCTGCCCGTGCTGGTTGTTCCTGCGGGCAGCGGCAACGATTTTGCCCGCGCTCTCAATCTGCGCCGCGTGCGTGATTCGCTGGCCACGTGGCGGGGCTTTTGCGCGGAGCGGAAGAACGTTGGCGCAGTTGATCTGGGAATAATTACCCCGCTGGAGCCCGAGCGCCGAGGGCCGGACGCCGGACGCCGGTACTTCTGCTGTGCGGCAGGCGTCGGCCTGGATGGCGAGATCACGCGCCGAGCTAATCAGTTGCCACGGTGGATCCGCGGGCACGGCGGTTACGCGCTGAGTCTTGCGCCCGCCCTCTTCCGCTTTACGCCCTTCCGGGTGAAGATTCACACCTCAACGGGCGCGTCGGATGCCGGACAAGAAAACAGGCGAGAACAAGTCTGGGCCTTGCAAAGCGACGAACCCACCGTCCTCGCTGTGTTTGCCAACACGCCGGTCTACGGCGGTGGCATGAAAGTTGCGCCGCGCGCGCGCATGGACGACGGCCAGCTCGATGTCTGCCTGGTCACCAATATCGACAGATTCAAACTGTTCTGTCTGTTCCCGACGGTCTATTTCGGGCGGCACTTGAGCGTGCCCGAGGTGAAGTACTTCCAGTCCGGATGCTTGCGCGTGGAAACTGAGCGTCCGCTCGACGTCTACGCCGATGGCGAGTTCGTCTGCCGCACGCCGATTGAAGTTAGAGTGCAGAGCGGTGCGCTCAAGGTTCTGACGCCGTAGCCTTCCGCCGTCGTTCGGGAATCTAAAACCCCGGATCGCTGATCTTCTTCGTGGCCACGCTGGACGCGTACTTGGCCGCAATCTTCTGAATCTCACTGGCTTTGCCCACGAGTACCAGGACGTAGCTCTGGCTCGGAAAATAGGTATCGATCATGCGGCGGGCATCGGCTGCGGTTGTGCTCTGCTGCTTCACCAGATCCTGATTGAACTGCTCGCGCGTGATTCCGTAAAGCTCCAGCCCAGCCAGCGTGCGAACGAGTTGCGGAGTGGTTTCATAACGCGGGGGCAGGGTTCCGCTGATGTACGTTTTGGCCGAGGCAATGTCGTCCGCGCGGAAGCCTTGCTGGTGCAGTCGCCCCAACACTTCGAGGCTCTTGTCGATGGCCGGCTCGGTGGTGGCATTCTTGGTGAACGTGGACATGATGAACGGCCCCGGCGCGCGCAGTTGATCGAAGAACGAGAATGCGCCGTAGCTGTATCCGCTCTTGATACGCAGTTCGGTGTTGAACAGTGATGTGAAGCGGCCGCCGAACAGCGTATTCACTACCTCGATCGGGCCGCGGTCGGGATTGGTGCGCGCAATTCCGACGTTGCCGATCATGAAGTAGGTTTGCGTGGCGTCAGGCTTGTCCACCAGAAGCACGCGCTTGCCGGGAACCGGTTTGAGCGCGGCGATTGCGGTAGCTTTGGGGGCAGCCCCGCTCCACCCGCCAAATCCTTGTGCGATTTTCGACTGCATCGCCGCCGAATCGAAATCTCCGGCCACGGCCACAATCGTGTTGCCCGGTGTGTAAGCAGCGCGAAAGAAACCGGCGACGTCCTCCCGGCTGATGTTGGCCAGCGAACGCTCGTCGCCGCCGGAAGGCCGCCCGTAAGGATGGTCGCCGTAAAGAAACTTCATGAAATAGAACTGGATCACGCCTTCCGCTTCATCCTTGGCGGCGCGGATGCCGTCCTGATTCTGCGCGATGCGCTTCTTCACTTCATCTTCCGGAAACGTCGGGTGCAGCAACACATCGCTGAGCTGACCGAGCGCGGCGTCGAGGTCTTTCTTTAGGAAGTCGGCGGAAAGGCGGGTCGCATCCTGATCCACCTGCGTCTCATATTGCATCCCGATGAAATCGATATCGGAGGAAATCTGTTCTGAAGTACGGGTGGTCGTGCCTTTGCGCAGGAGCGCCGCTGTCACCGATGCGGTACCTTCCTTGCCCGCGGGATCGGCCACCGAGCCCGAGCGCAAGATGATCTCCAGGCTGATCAGGGGAAGTTCGTGTTTCTCGAGCAAGAGCAGCGTCAAGCCGTTGGGCAGCTGCACGCGCTTGTATGAAGGCAGCTGAAATACTTGCGCTGGCGCGGGCTGCGTCAAAGCGGCTGGTGCAAGAACGGCGACCAAAAGGAAATAAGCCAGGAATTTCCAGCGGCGCGCGGTCATTGTTTTTCCTCCTCAGCGCCGGCAGTGGACTTGCCTGGGGATGTCTCAGGTTCAGCGTCGGGCACTAAGGTGGCAACTGTCCGATTATTCACGTCGAAGTATTCTTTGGCCGCGCGTTGAATGTCGGAGGCCGTCACCTTGTCGTACTCCTGCTCCACGTTCGCTAGTTTGTGATAGTCGCCGAAGAGGACCTCGTACGTGCCGATCACATTGGCCCGGAGATTGATCGAGCGCAACGAGCGATAGTAGTTGGCCATCACCTGATTCTTGGCCTTCTGCAACTCGTGTTCGTCCACGCCAGAGCTCTTCAGCTTCTCCATTTCGGTATAAACCGCCTGCTCCGCCTTCTCCGGCGCCACACCCTGGCGCGGCTGAACCGTGAAGGTGAAGAGAAAGGGATCGATCGTGGCTCCATGCGAGCTCTGCACCTGGACGGCGAGTTGCTGCTGGTCCACCAGCGAGCGGTACAGCCGCGAGCTTTCGCCGCCGGTCAGAAGGGCCTGCAACAACTCCAGCGTGTAGTAGTCCGGACCTTGTGCCTGCGGCACGTGATACGCGATCTCAACAATCGGCAACTGGGCAAACTTATGGACCGAAATTCGCCGCTCGCCCAGTTGCTTGGGTTCAACCGTGCGCACCGGCGGCGGAGGATCGTGGGCGGGAATCGGCTCCATGTACTTTTCCGCCATGCGGAAAATGTCATCGGCCTTTACGCTGCCCACAACCACCATGGTCGCGTTCGACGGCGAGTAGCCTTTCGCAAAATAGGCTTTGAGATCGTCCAGCGTCCATTTCTCAATGTCCGAAGGCCACCCGATGACCGACCAATGATACGGATGCGCCATGATCGCGGCCGCTTCCAACTGTTCGTCCAGCAGGCCGAAATTGTCGTTATCCACGCTCAGGCGTCGCTCGGAATAGACCACCTGGCGCTCCGACTCCACGATCTTGGGATCGAAAGCCAGATATTGCACGCGGTCGGCTTCCAGGTCGAAAATCAGGTTGAGCGCGGAATTGGGAAACCAGTCCTGGTAGACCGTCATGTCGTTCGTGGTGTACGCGTTATTATTGCCGCCCGCGCCCTCCATGGCTTTGTCGAATTGGCCGGGGCCGTATTTCTTTGCCCCGTTGAACATCATGTGCTCGAAGAAGTGAGAGAGCCCGGTGATGCCTTCGTGTTCATTGCGTGAGCCGACACGAAAAAACGTATACAACGCCACGTTTGGGATGGATGGGTCTTCCTGCACCAGAACCTTCATGCCGTTCTTGAGCATGTGCTCTTGAATGTTGAAGTTCTGTGCAGGCAGAGACTGGGGCAGGATGCAGACGAGCACAGACAAAATGATGATTGCCATCGAAAGGCGAGCTGAAAGCTTACGGCCGGTCATGGAGTTCTCCTGGGGTAGGGAATACAGATGCGAGCGCAGGGGGTCAAATGCAACGGTCGTCATTGTCTAGTCTGAGGTTGGGCGGAAGCAAGAAAATAACGATGCACCAGGCATAGGGCTCTGTGGAAACCGGAAAGGGCAAACGTGCTCCTTCCGGTGCTAAACTTTCCTCATGCCTGAGGCGCGTTCCCGCACCCTTTTGTGGATTCTGATCGGTGGAGGAGCTTTTTTCCTCTTTGTGCTGGCTGTCTTTTCGCTGGTGTATCTGACGCTGCACGCGGGCGGCAACGAAAGCGCCTTCGGCGGTTTCGGCGATCGCATCGGCGTGGTCGATCTCGACGGAGTGATTCTCTCGCCCCAGCCGGTGGTCAGCCAGCTCAAGAAGTTCGCCGACGACTCTTCCATCAAGGCCATCATTGTGCACGTGAACTCGCCCGGCGGCGGCGTGGCTGCGTCGGAGGAGATCTGCCGCGAGGTCAAGCGCATCCACGACCAGAAGAAAAAGCGGATCGTGGTCTCGATTGAGACCGTGGGCGCAAGCGGCGCGTACTACATCGCCTCGGCCTCCGACAAGATCTACGCGGACAAAGGCAGCATCGTGGGCTCGATCGGCGTGATTGCGCAATGGGTCAACTATGGCGATCTGCTGAAGTGGGCAAAACTGAAAGATATTGTGCTGAAGACCGGCGAGTTCAAAGACACCGGCAATCCCGCCCGCGATCTCACTCCAGCCGAACAAGCCTACATGCAGTCGCTGATCGACAACATGTTCGGCCAGTTCATCCAGGCGGTGGCCGACGGGCGCGGGTTGAAAGTGGACGACGTGAAGTCGATTGCCAACGGCAAGGTCTGGACCGGCGAACAGGCGCTTTCCATGAAACTGATCGATCAGGTGGCAGACTTCGAAGCTGCCGTGGATGACACGGCGAAGTCTGTCGGAATCACGGGCGAGCCCACCCTGGTCCGTCCCCAAAAGGACCGCAGAACGCTGCTTGATCTTCTGCTGGGCGATGTTTCGCAGTATCTGCCCGGCCGCGAGAAAATGCTGGAGCAGCAGGTCGGGTTCTACTATCTCTGGAAGTGATGAGACGGCGTTACTTCTCTTTCAGCCCCTGTTTTCTGATGATCTCTTTCTGCTGCGGCGTCCAGGTGCCGGACATATCGCCGAGCTGGCCGAGCATTTGTTTTTCGTCATACATCCTCTTCGTGACGTGAAAGTACTTCACGTTGGCGTAGTTTCCCGACTGGTCCCAGGCCTTGCCTATATCCGGATCGTGATAACGGAAGGCAACATTTTCTGCATTGTGGACCACGTTGCTCCAGCTATCCATTGCCGTGATGGATGACACGGGATTTCCGTCAGAGTTCCGCTTCAGGATCGCCTTCTCTTCCAGGACGCTGGGTATCGTCACGCGATAAATCGTTTTGTCCGCTGACTCAGAGAATTCGAACGGTACGGACTTGGTCTTGCCAAACGGGACGACCGGCTCGTCGGGCAGGGCGACGTACTGGTCGTTGATGTAGTGCACCATGTTGCTGAGGGCCTCACGCTGCTCAGCGGAAGCCTTGTCATCCAGGTAAAGCGTGGCAAAGAGGCGCTGGGGCTTTGCGTCCACCAGGTTGCCCACAATCGCGATGCTGAGTCCATCCAGCTCGATCTTCCCGTAGTGACCGCTCTTTATATGGGCAACGTCTGCGGCGTAGCAGGTTCCGTGCACTGGAGCCCCATTGTGCTGGCAGGGGCACGCAAACGCCGTACACTGACACTGGAACACCCCAACTCCCTCGATTTCAAAGTCCTGAGCGCCCTGCTGGTCGGCTTTCTGAGCTCCGAGGACGCCAAAGGCGCACAAAACAGGCAGAGCAGTGAGCACTGCGAACAAGTGTCTGTGCATAGACATCCCCCCAGGCTGCGCGGGCGAGGCTAATAGTTGCCCCGCGGCGTAGTCAAGGGAATATCCTCCTGCGTGCGAGCGATTGTCTATGAGATTTCTTGCCTTCAGACCAAGACTCCAGCTTCCCACTTGCGTACAACCCCTGAAATTTGAGAAGGTTATGGAGATTCTTGAGCACAGCGACTCCGCCGCCAGCAGAGACTGGCGGCAACCAAACACCCGGTTGCAGGGAAGCGAAGGGGCATTATGACCAAGGCCGATCTGATCGACGAAGTCTCGCGTTTAGCAGAACTTACACGCAAAGACAGCGAAGTAATCGTGGAAACCATCTTCGACAGTGTGGTGCGCTCGCTGCGCGCCGGCGACAAGATCGAGATTCGCGGCTTCGGCAGCTTCCGCACGCGCCAGCGCAAGCCCCGCATGGGACGTAATCCCAAGACCGGCGAACGCGTCGAAGTGCCCGCGAAAAAGATTCCTTTCTTCAAGCCCAGCAAGGAGTTAAAGGATCTGGTCAACGAAGGAGTCAGCGACGCGACTCCGGCCGCGCCACCTCCGGCCGCACCGCCTGCGTAGAAATGCAGAAGTCAGAAATCAAAATGCCCAAGTAAGATGAAATCCCAGTTCCGGCTTCCGCATTCTGACTTCTTACTTTTGCATTCTCACTTCGGCTTACCCCCGGATTCCGACTACTCCCATCATCCTCCCGGTCTTGCCCTTCTCCGCGCGGTAAGAAAACAGCAGATCGGTACGGCAGGCGGTGCATAGCGGCGAAGCCTCAATGCTTTTTGCCGGCACTCCAGCCGCCAGCAGTTGGCGCCGATTGGCTTCCACCAAATCCAGGAATATTTTCTTTGGCAGCTTGCTGTGGCCCGGGGCTCGCGCTGTAAGGAACAGCAGTGGATACTTTTCGCGAACCGGATCCGACTCCCTTACTTCATGAAACAGCGCGTCCGCGTACGCGAACTGGGACTCGAACTTCGTGCGCACTTCTTCGCCGACTTCGTAACAGCAATCGTGAATGCCAGGGCCAATCGCGGCCTTGAGATCCCGAGGCCGGCTGCCAAACCAGCGGCGCATCGCGCCTACACCCTTTTCCACAATGCGTTTCACCGTACCCCGCCAACCAGCATGAAAAGCGCCCACCGCGCGGCGTTTGAGATCGACAAGTATGACGGGAAGACAATCTGCCGTTTGAATTGCCAGCAGCAAACCCGGAGTAGCCGTGAGCAAGCCATCGCCGGCCAGCGCCACTCTTGGCAGCGCGCCCACGCAGTGGATCACATCGGAATGAACCTGGCGCAGCGTGACAATGGACCCGAAATCGGTGCCTACTATTCGCCCTCGCAGTTTTCCAGCTGCGGCTAGTTCGCGCAGGAAGATCTTTCGATTGCGTTCCACCGTGGCTCGCGCGTCATCCTTGGTAAACCCGAGGTTGAGCGCGCCCTTGCCGTATGCTCGTGAGAATCCCCCCAGGCGCGTGGAAAATCCGTGGACCAGCCAGGGAATTTTGCTCAGATGCTCAGCGCGAAGGATGGTCAGATTGGTCTTGCCGGCGGACTGGGTTAACACCGATCCATGTTACAGGAACCGGTCTTCCAGCAGACCCACGGACGCGACATCCAGTGTATTTCCAGTTCTTCAAATGCGAGCGCGGAAGAGCCGCCGGCTGCGGTTACCGGCCCCCGATTCGAGCCACGGTTTGCCCCTGACGCATTCCCTCCGATATAGTTTTCGCAGCGATGTTTGAGGATTTCACAGCTACGGACCGCTGGACCAAAAAACAGGTACACTGCGTCTACCAGGCCATGATCGTGGCCATTGCCACCCGTCACGCCGACGCGGTGGACATCAAGTTCCTGGTCGACGGCCGAAAGGTCTGGGTGGCGCTGCCGCATCCCGCCTGGGTGGAATACAAGAACCGCACCGGCAAAGCCATCACGGATTCTTTGGCCGTCGAGATCGCCGGGCACTATCTAAAGTCAGCCTTGGAGTCGGGCGAGGGCGTTGGCCGTGAAATGTACTCGCTGACCGTGGCCGAAACGCTGGACCACCTGGAAGCCGTCGTGGCCGAGATGCAGACGGAAGCCACCGCCTAACGCGGTTGGGTCGGTGTCTGCGCTCCAATGCTTTTCGAGGCCGCCACTTTCGCCCACTTCTCGCAAAGAACGCGAGAAATGGGGCACCCGCAATTTCTGGAAAGTCAAACACCCCGCCCCTCCGGCCTCGCTCAGGGCAGGCTCTGTCTCTGCAAAGAGCGCAGGGACAAGGACGGGGGCACCCTCGAAGATTTATTACCCCGCGGAAGTGTCTACAGCGTCACCTCCATCTGCAGGCCTTCGATCAGGTCATTAAGGCTCTTCTGTGCGGCGTCGCGCCTTTGCTGAAGATCGGCCATCTCGTGGTGCAGAAGTTGCACGCGATCCTCCTGCTCGTTCAGTTCGCGGACGTAGCGCGCTACCAGCGTCTTTTCCTCCGCGCTGCCTTTCAGGGCCTTCATGTTCTCCCGGACGCGCTGCTGATCTTCCGCGATCCCCGAAATCCTGGACTTGCGCGCGGCGACTTCGGCGTCCAGCGCGGCGATGCTGCTCTTCTGAGCCATCACCTTCCGCAAAGCCTGTTCGATCTGGGGATTGATCATCTTCTGTTCGAGGAACAACTTGATCTGGCCGTCCGTCACGTTCGACACCTGGTAACTGTTCATGACCGGACGGTATTCCCTGACCAGCAGGGTTTCGGTTTTCTTGGGCTCCACGGTGAGGCGGAAGCGGTGGAACGATGCAGAACTCTCTGCCGGCTTTGCGTCGTCGGTGAGTTTCCAGCCTCCGCGCGCGGGGTGCTCGACCACCACCGTCCGCGGCGTCGTGTCGCGGTTGCGGATGGTGTAGGTGTGCTCTTCGCGTTCCTGGGTCGACTGCATCATGGTGCCGTGGGCGATGGTCACCTTGGTGACGCGCTGGTTGTCGGCTTTCTGTTTGGCGTCGACTAAAACGCCGAGGTCGGCGGCGTAGGAAAGCAGACGCTTTTCGCCGGGCTTGATCGGGTCCATCAGGCCTTCCCCGGCAAAGGCATCGCCTTCGAGCACGTTGAAGCTGCCACCGTCAAGCGTGAGGGTGCTGGTATTGTCGACCCAGAGCGCGCGCAGGACAGAGCTTTCCGAGGGATTCCACACCGAAACTTTTTCGGCGTCGATGCGGGCCTGCAGGATCGGAACCAGCGCCGACTGATTCTTGCGGATGGTGACGCGGTCCTGAAGCTTGTATTCGAAGAGATCGCCGAGTTCGCGAGTCTGAGCAGTGGACGTGCCAGCTTCGAGAGACCCGGCCATTTCTGCGGCATTGGGGCGAGGAGCCATAACGCGATAAGCCCCACCGCCGACGCCACCTCCGCTACCTGCGGCGATGCCTGCGCCGGTTAGCGCTTTGACTCCGTAGGCGTCGTAGTTTCCACGCAGGGCGCCGTTGACCACACCGGCGTTGGGTGCTGCTGGCGGAGGTGCCGCTTCCTCTTTTGCCTCCTCCATCGTAGCCTCATGCGTCTGCGGCGTGATCATGGCATTCTGCGGTAGTGGCACCACCGGGCGCCGCGCGTAGTAAGGCTGCGAAAGTTCCTGGATGAACGACTGCGGCGCGCCCGCCACCAACGACAATTCCACGTTCTTCCAGTCTTCGCCGACCGTGTTGTCGACGATGGCCCAGCCCTGCAGCAGCGGCTTGCCCTCGTTCGGAATCACGATGCGGTATGTGCTCTTCCACACCGGCACTTCGCTGATGTAGCTGACCAGCAGATTGCGCTCGCCCTCGCCCGCAGTGGAGATGGTCATGCGCCGCACATCCTGATCGCGCGTCGAGGCCACGAGCCCCAGATATTTTCCAACTTCCTCATTCACATCTTTCTCGGCCACGCGGACGCTGGTGGAAGTGTTGAGGTCGAACACGCGGACTTCTCCGCTGTCGCTCACGATGGAAATCTGATCGATCGTGACCTTCTGGTCGCCTTTGATGGGAATCTCCCGCTCATCGATGCTGAGCAGCCGCCCGGAGGCGCTTTCCGACCCGCTGCGCACTTCCAGGCGCGCCCCGCGCAACGCGTCCAGAAACTGCGCGGTAGTCGGGTTCTCGCCCACGGGCAGATGCAGGGAACCGAGACGCTTTTCCAGCGGTGCGTTCGAGTTGTAACTGACTCCGGTGATGCGTCCCTTGCCCAGATCGAGCACGGTAAGGGACTTCAACACGTCATTCAGTTGCGCGGTGGTGAAATCCACGTTGACATCCTGGCTGCCGCGTACCTGGCCGGCGTGTTCAAAGTAGCCGACCCCATTTTTGTAAAGGATGACGCGGGTCACCGGCAGGCGCGCGGATTCGCCCGAGGCTGCTGAACCGGGGCCAGTGGAAGATTGGCCAAACAAAGCCTGGCCCGATGAAACTGCGGCGAGCAACAAACACACTGCAACTTTCAGAGAACGCATGGTTCCTCCGTCGAGCTGGGGCCGCTCGCACGAGATAGAACGCAAAACGTGACAAGTCTTGCGCGGCGGAGCGGCTCTGGGGATTTAGACACCCGAGCGGAGGTCTCTGGACCCGTGGATGCAAGTTCCCTGTTTTGAGATGGCTAGGGCTATCGACGCGACCAGCGGAACAACGCTGTTCAGGCCGTTTCGAGCAAGGTTGGATAACGAAAGTTGGATAACGAACCGTCGAGCGGGCTCCGTGTCCTGCGTAATTTGAAAAGCGCGCGCAACGCCTGTATAAATCTGGGGACGGAACCCGTGCCCGACATTTCCCCCACCCCTGGTCCGAAGCCCGAAAAGCGTCGCTCCACCATCGTTGCCGCCGGCCTCTTGCTGGCCGCGCTGGCGTTGGTGGTTCTCTACACCAGCCGCGGCGCGTTCATGAGCCCGGTGGCGCTGGTCGTGGTGGCCGCCATCGGCTTGGCGGCACTGCTGCTGCAGCTTCGCATGCGCCAGGGTCTGGCGCCGGCAGTGCGGGCGCCGCTTTGGCTGAATGTCCTGGGCGTCGTGCTGGCGGTGGCTGCGGTTTTCGCCGATATTCTTCGCCTGAGCGCGGCGGTAATGTTGATCGCGGCCCTTTCCGCCGTGGTCTGTTTTGCGGTCAGCGGGATCGTCGTCCTCAAGGCGCTCCGCAAACGCCGGGCCTGAAATCGCGTTCCAAAAAAAGGCCTCGCCGCAGGCGAGGCCGGAGTCTCCAGGATCGTGTTCACTTCCCCTAAAGGAATCGACGTGTCGGAGTCGTTGCCTTATCGGCCAGAAGGGGGAAGCGCGATCCTGATTCTAGGGAGCGGGTAAGAAGCCGTACTTAGGCCAGCTTCATTTTTTTCTGAAAGTTTTCTCAGTGCGGATCGAGGTTGGCTGTCGCGACGTTTGTGACCAAACGGAGAAGGTCTTGCGGCTGCGAAACGCCGTTGGCGAAGCTGCATGTGAGCTCCTTCTCACGGATGGAACTCCACGGCCACCTTAGTTTCGACGGCGACCGGCTTTCCGTCCATCTCGTAGGGCAGGAAGCGCCACCAGCGCAGGGCGTCCATAGCGGCATGGGTCAGTACATCGGGACCGCTCTCGGGATGCATGCTCACGACGGATCCGTCCTCTCCGATGATGACGTCTAACACAACCACGCCTTCCACTTTGGCCTGCCGCGCGGATTCAGGATACTCGGGGTCGACGCGATGGGTGACCAGCTTCTCCATCACCTCAGCCGGAACCTGAACCTGAACCTGAGGCTGCTCGGCTGTTGTTTCTTCGACCCCCAGATCCGACTCGATTTCCTGCCATGCCTGATTCCAGCGCCACCAGAAGTTGGCCAGCAGGACGGCAGCCAGCGCCAGCAAGCCGATCCATCTCCAGCCTCGTCGCGCCTTAAGAGGAGGAGCCGGCGCTTGTGGAGTTGAGCCGGCCGGCGGCTTTTGGGAACGCTCAGGCGCCCTTTCCCCCTTTTTCGGTTCAGGCTCGGCTTTCGCCATTTCCACCCATTTGCGAAGGAAGGCCTCCTGCTCCATCGTGAGTCCGACAAATTCCATCCCGCAGCGCAATTTGTCGTGATGGCGCACCAGCGCGCGCGTGCGCAGCGGGGATGGGGCGAGCGGAAGCCGGACTTCCAAGCCCACGGCCTCGCCCGGCAGAACTTCTCCGGCAAGCACGGCCGCGATCCCGCGCTCGCACAGATTGAGCGAGCGCCCAGGCAAAGTATGCGGGATGCCCTGGCGCAACACGGTCACGTCCAGCGGCGCCTGCACCTGGTATCGCAGGACGCGCCGCGGCGACGCGGGACCCGAACTTCGCGGCTGTACTCCGGCTGCCATGCTGATTCCTTAGATTCTGCGAAGAGCGAATGCACAACGGAGTCACAGAGAAGAAACATCTCTTGAAATTGCTCTTCTCAGGGTTTCAGTGCCTCCTTGGTGAAAGTGTCTTCATCTTACGAGCCCAAGGCTCGCGGCGCAGTTCGACGATCTCGCTTCCGTTTGCCACAAGCACGACACTGGCCATTCCGATGAACAATCCGTGCTCCACCACGCCCGGCATCTCGCTGAGCTGACGCGCCAGCGTATCTGCGTCGGGGATCTGGCCGAACCGGCAATCCAGAATGTGGTTGTTCTCGTCCGTCAAGTACGGTTTGCCATCAGGTTGCAGGCGGGTTTGTACATCCGCGCCCAACGCCGCGATCCGCTTGGCCACAAGCGGCCGCGCGAACTTGATGACCTCCACCGGCAGGGGAAATTTCCCCAGCACAGGCACTCGCTTGGTTGCATCGGCAACGATCACGAGTTGCCTGGTTGCGGAGGCCACAATCTTTTCCCGCAGCAGCGCGCCCCCGCCGCCCTTGATCAGCCTTAGCTGCGGGTCGACTTCATCGGCGCCATCCACGGTTACGTCGATCACCTGGCACTCTTCGAGCGTCGTGAGCGGAATTCCCAGGCTCGTCGCCTGCTCGTGCGAACGCTCCGAGGTGGGAATACCGACGATTTTCAGCCCGTTCTTCACCTGCTCGCCCAGCAGCCGGATGAAATGGGCCGCGGTCGAACCTGTCCCCAGACCCAGGACCTGCCCATCTTTGATGAAGCGCAAGCTGGCCTGCGCGGCCGCTTCCTTCTCCTGATCGTTTTTCCCCTGATCGTTCGCCATTTCCTGTGGACTCAAAACCCTAAGCTCTGCGACCGCGGTTTCTCGCTGAGGACTGCGTTTGTCCCCTCAGCCTAGACTCTTTTCCGCGTAAATCAGATAGGCCGCCAGCGCCAGGCCAAACAAAACCGTCAAGATCGTTACCAGATCCATCACGAACCCCGCCGGTTCAAACCTTCCCTCCTCCAACTGCGCTCGAGTGCGGCGATAGCGCACCAGTCCCGCGACCACCATTACCACGCCCGCCATCATCGAACCCATCCCCATCCAGACTGAAAGCCCCATGGTACGCATCACGTGACCTTGGAACGCGGTCAATTGCCTCATCGCGATGGCGAAGCGGCCGATGGCGAATCCGAAGACCACGATAGCGACACCCGTCCGCACCCATGCCAGGAACGTGCGTTCGTTGGCCAGATGGTCGCGAGCTCGATTGGGATTTTCAGCCATGGCCGAACTGCTTCGGCAGCATTATTCCACAGCCTTCTGCAGCACGGCGCCCACGCCCGCAATGTTTTTGATCAAGTCGGCAGGCACACCGTGGCGCTGCTGCAGGTAGTCGGGGCTGTTGTAGGCGAGCCAGACCTTACTGCTGGCGTCTTCCCACACCAGCGCCTTGAGCGGCAGATCGATCGCCAGGCTGGGAGCGGCCACCATCAGCGGCGTTCCTCCCTTGGGGCTGCCAAAGATCAGCAGCTTGGTTGGACGCATCTTCAGGCCGGCTTTCTCTGCTTCGCCGCTATGATCGACCAGCGCGAACAACTGGAGTTCCTTTGCGGCGAAAGCCGATGTCAGGCGATCCACGGTTTCGCCAACCGCGTAGCGGCTTGCTATCTGTACAAAGCCTTCAATCTGCATGCTCCACCATCCGGATGGAAGTTACCTTCCGCGCCCGCTGGCGCATTTCATTGCTGGGCAATCATCTTACCCAAGATTTCCTTCACGATCTTTGCCGCCACATTTGCTGTCATCGCGGAAATATCCTGCACCGGGTTGTACTCGACCACGTCGGCTCCAACGATCGTGCCCTCAATCGCGTGCAGGTGCGCAATGGCTTCCCGGACCGTCATTCCGCCCGGCTCACGATGCGAAATTCCAGGCGCAAATGCCGGATCGAGCACATCCATGTCAAAGGAAATATAAACCGGACCTCGCACTTTCAGCCGGTCATAAGCGGGCAGCGCACTCATCTCAACGACGTCCACATGAAATTTCGCCGCCTGCTCGCGTTGATGCCGATTGATTGTACGAATCCCCAGCTGCACCAGCCGTTTTGCCAGTCGCTCCTCCATGATGCGGGCAAACGGACACGCGTGTGAAACACGGCTGCCCTCAAACTCGGCATATAAATCGGGATGGGCGTCGAACTGAATAATCGTCAACTCAGATTGATTCTGCGCGAACGCCTTCATGATCGGATACGTGATCGAGTGATCCCCACCCAGAGAAAGCGGACGCGTGTTCTTTTCCAGAAGCGAAGCGATCGCGCGCTCAATCTCGGCGAAGGCGTTGGCATCCGATAGCTGCAGATCGCCCGCGTCTGCGTACGCATCCGCTGCGCCCAAATCCACTCCCGATTCCGTCCACGAGTTCGACGCGCTGCACCGCAGCGCCTCCCGGATTTTCGCCGGCGCCTCCGCTGCCCCGCGCAGATAGGACGAGTTGGCGTCCAACGGTATTCCGATCAGGGTTGGTTTCATCGCGGTTCCCACGGTCGCGTGTGCCAGTCTACACGGTCCGGCGTACAAGGCGCTTCCAGGAAACTCCGGCAGGAAACTCGGCATTCTGCAGCCGCCGCTTCTGTGTTTCTGGGGGCGCGAATCCCCCGCGGAGTGGCGCTCATCCGTTATCCTAGTAACTGCGCTTATATGGCTACCCCGAAATCAAAGACTTCAAACACCGCAGCCACTGCGCTCGTGGAATCCCGCACAAACAGCAACGGCTCCAATCCTGAGCGCGAACGCATCTTCAGCGCGTTCCGCCAGTGGGGATATCTTGAGGGCGACCTCGACCCTCTAGGCTTTCTGCGTCCGCGCCCGACCGCCGAACTGCAGATCGACAGCGAGTATGCCCGCGAAGCACGCGCCATCTACTCGTCGACCATCGGCGTTGAGATCAATCACATCTATGCTCCCGAACGCCGGCGCTGGATTTATGAGCAGATGGAATCCGAGCCTCAACCGGAAGACCAGCAGCGCATCCTCGACCTGTTGATCCGCGCCGACGTCTTCGAACAAGTCATGCAGCAGCGTTATCTGGGCAGCAAGCGCTTCTCGCTCGAAGGCGTGACCGCGCTTATTCCGCTGGTGGACGAGATTCTCGGCACCGGTTCCCGCCTCGGCGCCATCGAACTGGTCATGGGCATGAGCCATCGCGGCCGTCTCAACGTCATCGCCCACGTTGCCAAGCGCGCTCCGGAGGAAATTTTCGCAGGGTTCGAAGACGTCGACCCGCGCAGCGTCCTCGGCTCGGGTGACGTGAAATACCACATGGGTGCCACCGGCGAGTACATTACCCGCAGTGGCGGCAAGGTCCACATACACCTGGTTTCGAATCCCAGCCATCTCGAGGCCGTGGATCCTGTCACCGTCGGCCGCACGCGCGCCAAGCAGGACCGCGCCGGAGAAGGCGGACGCAAGAAATATCTGCCCTTGTTGGTGCATGGCGACGCCGCTTTTGCCGGACAGGGTATCCTGGCTGAGACCATGAACTATGCCGATCTTCCGGGCTATACGGTCGGCGGTACCATTCACGTTGTGGTCAACAATCTGCTCGGCTTCACGACTAGTTATCTGGAAGAGCACTCGACGCGCTTCGCCGCCTGCATCGCCCGCCGCCAGTCCATTCCCATCTTCCATGTGAACGGCGAAGACGTCGATGCCGTGGTCCGCGTCGCCCGGCTTGCCACCGAGTACCGCTACAAGTTCGGCACCGACGTGGTCATCGACCTCATTGGCTACCGCCGCCACGGGCACAGCGAGGTCGACGATCCCACCATCACCCAGCCCCTCCTCTACAAGAAGATCAAGGAACATCCGCCGCTCTGGCAAATCTACGCTGACGACATCGGCGCAGCTGATGCGCAAGAAAAAGCGGCCGCAATCAAGGCCGAGTTCGAAGCGGCGCAGAAGAAGGCCGGAGACATCAAGCAGAAACCGTTGCTGCGCGATCTCCCGAAATATTGGGATCAGTATTACGGAGGCCGCCACAAGCCCGAATTCGAGGTCGCCACCGGCCTGTCGACGGAAGAGTTAGCCAGCTTGACCGAGCGGCTTACCGTGTACCCGGAAGGCTTCCACATTCATCCCAAGGTGAAAAAGCTGCTCGAGCAGCGCGCAGAAATGGGGACTGGCAAGCGTCCCGTCGATTACGGCATGGCCGAAGCGCTCGCTTTCGGCAGTCTGGTGAAGCAGGGAATTCCCGTCCGCCTGAGCGGACAGGACTCCCGCCGCGGCACCTTTAATCAGCGCCATTCCGTGCTCATCGACATCGAAAACGAAAACGAGTACGTTCCGCTCAACAACATCGCACCCGGCCAGGCCCGCTGCGGAATTCACAATTCCACGCTCTCCGAGCCCGGCGTGCTCGGCTTTGAATACGGCTACAGCCGCGACTATCCCGAGGCGCTCGTGCTCTGGGAAGCCCAGTTCGGCGACTTCGTCAACGTCGGGCAGGCCATCATCGACCAGTTCATCTCCGCAGGTGAAGCCAAGTGGAACCTGCTTTCCGGCCTCGTTCTGTTCCTCCCGCACGGCTACGAAGGACAGGGACCCGAGCATTCCAGCGCCCGCATCGAGCGCTTTATCCAGCTCGCGGCCAAGCACAACATCCAGATCGCGCAGCCCTCGAACGCCGCGCAATATTTTCATCTGCTGCGCCGCCAGGCCTTGCGCCACTGGCGCAAGCCACTCGTCGTATTCACACCGAAGAGTATGCTCCGCCATCCCGATGCTTCGTCGTCAATCGAAGATTTCACGCGCGAAAACTTTCTGACCATCTTGCCCGATACCGAGGTTGGCGACGCCGAGCGGATCCTGGTCTGCACGGGCAAGATCGGCCACGAGCTGCGCGCCGAGCGGAAGAAAAGAAAAGACAGCTCCACGGCCATTGTCTTCGTCGAGCAGCTTTATCCTTTCCCGGAGAAAGAACTCGCCGCCGAATTTGTCCGCCACGGCAACTCCGGTGACATCGTCTGGGTGCAGGAAGAGCCGGCAAATATGGGGGCGTTGTTCAACATGCTCCCGCGCCTCGAGCGTATCGCCGGCGGCCGCCACGTGCTCTCAGTGAAGCGCAGCGCCAGCGCCAGCCCTGCCACCGGAAGCGCCAAAGCCCATGAGGTAGAGCAAAAGACGCTGCTGACGTTGGCTTTCACTACGAAAGGGTAGCCAGATCGCCATACCCCACATGGGGACGGCCGCCTTCGACTTGGCTCAGGGCAGGCTCCCCGTTGTTCAGCGAGCAACCGGTGGCGCCCTCGCCTGAGCGTCCTGAGCAAGAGCGGTTCGTACCTGCTGCGAGCAGCGTGAGTCCCAGCGCTACTCCGGCCTCTCCGTGACCACTCTTCCAGCAGCCCCCGGCAAGGCAGCCTTCGCGCCTCCAGCACTCTCCCCCGCGAACAAACCCTCTAAACTCGGATACGCATAGATCGTCGGTGCATGATTCTGCATCAACCCTCCCGTATCCGCGGTCGGTCCGTAATTACTGTGCAGCTCGCGCCCCAGCATCCGCAGCATGGCCATCAACTGTCCTCGATGATGGGACGTATGCGTCATCCGCCGCGTCATCACCCACGCCCGTGAGCGCAGTACGTCGAAGAACTTGACATTCTCTTCCCACCAGCCCTCGCTCTTTTCCTGCAGTGCCCCCAGCCGTTTTCCGCTGTCCTCGGCGTACCGTTTCATGAACTCCAACCGCATTTCCCGCTTCGGCAGAGGGGGCGCCTCCACATCAACTCCCAGCATGTTGCGGAACCACAGGTCCTCGCTCACGCACTGATGCACCATCTGTTCGTGCACGCTGCGCCCGCGCGGATCGTCCTCCTTAGGACGCACCGGAAGATCTTCGTCCCGGAACTCGCTCCACACGCTGACTACCTTGACTCGCTCGGTGGCGTACGTTTCGACGAGAAATGCGTATCTCATAGCCGCAAATGTTACCCTAACTTTCCGAATTCATTTCCATGCCACGCCGTGCCCTACCTCTCCGCGTCGCCATCGATACCGGCGGTACCTTCACCGACTGTGTGTGGATCGACCGAGGCCGCGTGCGCCTGCTGAAAGTCTTCTCGACTCCCTCCGATCCCTCGTACGCCATCGTCGAAGCGCTCCGCAAGATCGATCACCAGGGTGAACTCGTTCTCCTGCACGGCACCACCGTCGGTACCAACACGCTGCTAGAGCGAAAAGGCGCTCGGACAGCGCTGGTCACTACCGCGGGTTTCGAAGACGCCATCGAGATTGGCCGCCAGGCCCGCCCCAAGCTCTACGACTTTTTCTTCGACCGGATCGAACCGCTGGTCCCCGCCGATCTCCGCTTCGGCATCGAAGAACGCACTGCAAGCGATGGCAAGATTCTCGCCTCACCGACCCGGGATGACTTGAGTGCCCTGTCCTCTCGCATCGCTGCCCAACGCCCGCGATCGATCGCCATCTCTCTGCTCTTTTCTTTCGCCAATCCCAAGAACGAACTAGCCGTAGCAGAAGCACTCCGATCGATTAGTGTTCCGCTCTCCATCTCCCACCAAATACTTCCCGAATTCCGCGAGTACGAGCGGGCGTCGACGTTAGTGATGAACGCTTATCTCCAGCCGGTGATGGAGCGCTACCTGGAGAATCTGGAAACCCGTTCTCGTAAAGACGTTGCTCGCAAGGTCTCTGCCGGCACCCATCCGCGCATCTTCGTCATGCAATCGAGCGGCGGAATCACCGCCCTCTCGGCTGCCGCCCGCGAACCTGTGCGCACCGTTCTTTCCGGTCCTGCTGGAGGCGTCGTCGGCGCGGCCGCCAGCGCCCGTCGGAGCGGCTTCGACCGCATCATCGCTTTCGACATGGGTGGCACTTCCACCGACGTCTCGCTCGTCGAAGGCGCCATCGCCACCGCCAACGACGCTCATGTCGCCGGCCTTCCCATCGGCGTCCCCATGCTGGATATTCATACTGTCGGAGCCGGAGGAGGCTCATTGGCTCGCTTCGATGCTGCGGGCGTTCTACGCGTCGGTCCTGAATCGGCTGGAGCCGAACCCGGCCCCATCTGTTACGGCCGCGGCACGCAGCCTACGGTCACAGACGCCAACCTTCTTCTCGGACGCCTGCAGCCGGCACGATTCCTCGGAGGCGACTTCACCCTCGACCTTGAACGCACACGTCGGGTTGCACAAGAATGGCTGAAGCAGCAGGGCAGTGCGCTCGCTCTTCAGAGGTTCGCCGCCGGAGTAATCCGCGTAGTGAACGCCACCATGGAGAAGGCCATCCGTGTGGTCTCGATCGAGCGTGGCCGAGATCCCCGCGACTTCGCTCTTGTTGTCTTCGGCGGCGCTGGAGGCCTCCATGCATGTGCCCTCGCGGAAGCTCTCCGCATCCCGCGCGTCATCGTGCCCGCGTTGCCCGGTGCGCTATCTGCTTTCGGAATTCTGGTTAGCGACGTGGTGAAGGATTACTCGCGCACCATACTCTGGCGCGTCGCCGGGAAGGTCCCGTTCGCCCGCCTCGCGCAAGAGTTTTCAGTTTTGGAAAAGCGAGCCGCGAAAGTTTTCCGCAGCGAAGCCTGGCCGGGACGAGTGCATTTCGAGCGCAGTTCCGACGTTCGCTACAGGGGCCAGGGATACGAACTCAACATCCCGCTTACCAGGAATCTGCTCGCCGACTTCCACCAGGAACACCACCGCCGCTACGGCTACGCGCATCCCACCCGCGAAGTCGAACTGGTGACGCTTCGTCTCCGCGCAGTGGTGAAATCCACGACAACGCGTGCGGGGAAGATAGACCATGTGGGCTCGGTTTCCCCGCCCAAGATCCGGACCACGGTCGTCTTCGAAAACAAGAACCTCCCCACGAGTGTTTATTCGCGCGACGTCCTCGATCCGGACAAGACCTACTCCGGTCCTGCCATCATCACCGAATACAGCGCCACCACAGTCGTCCCTCCCCGCGCCCGTTTTCAACTCGACCGCGCTGCCAACCTGATTGTTACAATCCGATGAAAAGCGTCTCCTGCGCGCCAATAATCGGTACTCGCCGCTAGGTACTCGCTACTGCCTTGGTTACAATGAAGCCGTGAAACCCAACATCTTCGTCGTCGAAGACGATCCCGACATTTCCCGCCTGGTGCGCCACCACCTGGAAAATGAAGGCTTCGCCGTTCGCGTGTATCCCACGGGTTCGACCGTTCTCGGCGACGCTGAGCGCCAGCGCCCCGCCCTCTTTGTGCTCGACATCATGGTTCCCGGCAGGGATGGCCTTGAGCTCTGCCGCACCGTACGCCAGACTCCCGGGCTGGCGTCGGTGCCCGTGATTTTTCTAACCGCCAAGAGCAGTGAGGCCGACCGCATCCTCGGCCTCGAGCTCGGAGCCGACGACTACATCGGCAAGCCTTTTAGCCCTCGCGAACTCGTCGCCCGAGTGAAAGCCGTGCTCCGCCGCTTCGAGCGACCGCTCCCGCCCAGTCCTCTCAAGGTTGGAGACATCCAGATCGACCCCTCCGCCATGACCCTCACCGTGCGCGGGCAGGTCGTTTCCACCACGGCCACGGAATTTCGTCTGCTCGATTACTTCGCCCGCCACCTGGGGCGCGTTTTCAGTCGCGATCATCTTCTCGATTCCGTTTGGCGCGATACTTCCTACGTGACTCCGCGCTCAGTGGATGTCTACGTGCGCCGCATCCGCGAAAAAATCGAGCCTGACCCGGAGAACCCGCGTTACCTCAAGACCGTTCGCGGCGCCGGCTACCGCTTCGAAGCGCCCAAATGAGGCAACGGTGAGGAATCGCATCTTCTTCAAGCTGTTGGGGGCTTTCCTGGTCGTCATCGTCGTCTCCGCCGTGACGTTTGACTTCATGCTGGCCGGAGCGTGGGAAGCTTCGCTTCGCTCCGAAATCGAGCGCAATCTCACACAGAAAACCCAACTCCTCGCCCACCGCGTGGAGACCGACCGTAGCCATTCGCTCGCGGACATCGCCGCGCAGGAAGGACAAGCCGCCGGTGCGCGAGCCACCATCATCGACACCACCGGGCAGGTGCTGGCCGATTCCGAAGCGAATCCTTCCACGATGGAAAACCACGTCCACCGCAAGGAGTTCGTGGCCGCGCTCGCCGGTCAGGTTGGCGTGGACGAACGCCGCAGCGCCACTCTGGGCGTTCCTTTCCTTTACATCGCCGCTCCCGTTTCCGGGGGCGCGGTGCGCCTGGCTTATCCGCTCTCGGACGTCGAGGCCGTGTCGTCACAAGTTCATCGCCGCCTGGCGCTAGCCTCGGCCCTGGTTCTCGTTTTTGCTCTTTTCGTCGCCGCTGTCGCGGCCACGTGGAGTGCTCGCCGACTCGATCGAATCGTCGGTGTTGCAGCCCGCATCGCCGAGGGCGACCTCCGTGCCCGGGTCCAGGAAACTTCGCAGGACGAAATCGGCCGCGTTGCCGGCGCCATCGATCGGACTGCCCGCCAGGTCGAGCAAAGTTTTGCTGCCGTCCAGTCCAGCCAGCGCCAGCTCGAGACCCTGCTCAACAGCATGCAGGACGCCGTCATCGCTGTGGGAGACGATGGAAACGTGCAGTGGGCCAACCAGCCCATGGATCGCCTGGTTCACAAGCGCGTTCGCCTGCAGGCGCCGGTCGTGGAAACCATTCGCGATCCCGATTTCCTTGCCAGCGTCAAGGCTGCTACCACCACTCGCGCGGTCAAAACCGCGCGCGCTACCTCCATCGTCCCGGGCCGCGCCTTCGATGTGACCGCGGCTCCTTTGCCCGGCGGCGGCGCCGTCGCCGTGCTTCGCGATCTCACCGAAACCGAGAGGGTGGAAAAAACTCGCCGCGACTTTATCGCCAACGTTTCCCACGAACTTCGCACGCCCCTTACATCCATTCAGGGCTACGCGGAAACTCTTTTGGATAACTCATCTGAAAACGTTGTGCCCACCCGCGAGTTTCTCGAGATCATCCGCAAGAACGCGGCCCGCATGTCCCGGCTCACCGAGGATTTGCTTACTCTCGCCCGCGTCGAATCTGGCGAAACCCGCTTCGAAGCGGAGGCCGTTCCTCCCCTCGAACTGCTGCACGACGCGGAAGAAAGTTTCCGCGAAATCGCTCGTGGCCAGGGCGTGGATCTGCAAATTCAGGACCTGCCCGGCGGCGATGGTTCGCTGGAGGCTCTGCCTCTGGTCCTCGCCGACCGCGAGGCCATTCATCAGGTGTTTTCCAACCTCATCGACAATGCCATGAAGTACGGCCGCGCTGGCGGACGCATCGTTCTCGGCGCCCGCCCCGCTCAGCGTGGCGTCGAATTCTACGTCCAGGATTTCGGCGCGGGCATTCCTTCCGAGCACCTGCCCCGCCTCTTCGAGCGCTTCTACCGCGTCGACAAAGCCCGCTCCCGCGAATCCGGCGGCACCGGTCTCGGCCTCGCCATCGCCAAACACATCATGCTCGCCCACGGCGGCTCCATCCGCGCAGAAAGCGAACTCGCCCACGGCGCCACCTTCCTGTTCACCCTTCCTGCTGCTTAGAAGGCGTCGGTCTATCTCCCCGGTGCAAATGCAAATGATTTTGGTAACCAAGAGGCGACGCGGTCTTCCACGCTACTGCAACTGTGCGTATTCCGTCTTAGCTTGCTTGAGGATGGGAATGTCGGGGTCGGCGTTTTCCCAGAGGGTCAGGAAGTCCTGGTAGGCCCTGCGGGCCTTGGCGGTATCGCCGGCCAAAGTATACGCGCGGCCGAGTTGGAGGTGGGCCAATACTCCCAAGGGAAAATTCAAGACGATCCCGCGATGATCGACGATCCTCTGGAATTCTGCAGCTGCAGCCGGGCCGTTATGGGTAGCGAGATAAGCTTGTCCGCGCAGGTATGCGGGATACATCGTCCCACCCTGAAAGGGGGGCTGCTCGCCCAGTTCATAAGGCGCGGCGGCCTCCAGGAATGTCAGGGCTCGCGCGGAATCCCCGTTATGGATCTCGATCGCCGCCTTCAGCGTAGGCAGCCAGTACAGCCTTAGGACGGTATTGGTGGGATTGTTTTTCTCAAGTTCGTCCACCAGCACCTTGGCTTTCGGCACGTCGCCGATTCGGGCCAACGTCAGCGCTGCGACTACCTTCACATCGCGGCCTGGATCCAGCGTCAGAGCGGCGGAAGTTTCCTGCCGGGCTTGCGCAGTGTTGCCGAACTCCGCTTCGCGCAGCGCCGCATTCACCTGCCACTGCGCAGCAGTTTCCTTGGAATCGGCGCGAATGGCAGAGTCGACTGCTCGCCGGGAGAAGTCGCGGGCTTTGGAGAGCCTTCCGAAATAAGCTTCCGTGTCGGCTTGTGCCGCGAGTAACGGATCTTCATCCCCGGGCTTTCCGGCGACCCACGCTACCTGTTGCAGCATGCCGGCGGTGTCCCCCTTCAGAAAGTCCCAGTAATAAATCCACCAACGCAATGTGCCGGAGTCCAGTTTGAGAGCAAGAGCTTTGTCCAGCATGGCCTTGGCTTCGTCGGGGCGATTGAGCGCGAGCAGAACCTGCGCCATGTTGGAATAAGAGGTGACGCGGTTAGGGTCCAGCTCCATCGCTTGTTGGGTCTCGGATAAGCTCTGATCGTACTGGCCCAGCGTGGCATAATTTGCGCCCAGGTTTCCGTGGGGCACGGAGTCGCGCGGGTAACTTTGCAGCCAGAGTTGGTAGGTTTGCGCTTCTTTCTCCAGTTCACCGGTCACGACGTAAAAGTAGTTGGCGGAGATCCGCAGTTTTTCCCGCTCGCTGACGTGGTCGCGCAGTTCATAGGCCTTCTTTAGGTTATCTGCCGCCCGGCTGGGCTGTCCCAGGTTGGCATACGACAACCCCAGCAGCGCGTACGCCATGGCAAAGTTAGGGTCCTGTTCAATGGCGCGCTTCTGAAATGAAATTCCCTCGGCGTCCCCTCGCTCGCGGGAGGTCTTGACCCCCATGCTGAAGGTCTTTAACGCTTCCAGAGACGAGGTTGTGGCCTCGATGGGAACGTCAAACTTCTGCACCGAAGCCAGCGACTCGCCGAGCTTGGTCCGCATGGTGGAGGCTACTTTGTCGAGGGCCTTGAGCACATCTTCCTTGCTGGCCGCCTCATTCTGCTCTTTGGCCAGCGTATCGCCAGAGCCGCAGTTGACGGCCTCGAGACCGACGACATACTGAGTGCCGAGGCGCGAGATCGACCCCTTCAGGAAAGCCTTGGTGCCGGTGCGCAAACAGATTTCCCGCGCGACATCGGAAGTGACCCTAACGTTGGCGGCGCGGCCCATCAACTGCAATGTCTCGCCGATGCGGCGGTCGGAAAGAATGTTGATGAAGGGCGATTGTCCAAGATCCACCGCCAGAGCTTGTTTTAACGCGTCATCGAAAACCGGATCGCCGGTCGTATTGTCGAAATCGGTGAGCACCACCGTATCTTTCTCGGTCAAGGGAGCCGCCGGGCGGGAGCGATAATAAAAAACGCCCGCGACTGCGGCAGCGGCAAGCAGCACAGCTACGGGCAGCAGAGTCTTCCAAACGTTGCGGGACGGTTGGGCGACTGCGGCTTGCGCCGCGCTCGTGTGGCCGGACGAAGCGCGTCGAGCCGCGGATGCTGAAACTCCACGCTCCGCCGGCGTCTCGTCATCCGCGGCGGCCGGAACCGCAGTCTGGCTCGATTCGGTCTCGCGTTTCAGCCGCTTCAGGTCCGCCCGCAAGTCGGAAGCGTGCTGGTAGCGCAGGTCCTTATCCTTCTCGATCGCCTTGTTGATGATGTCTTCGAGCTTGGGAGGCAGATCGGGATTCAGACGTACCGGCGCGGCGGGAGTCTTATGCAAAATGGAGTCGAAGATGGTGGCCGTGGTCTCTCCACGAAAGGGCAGTGTGCCCGTGGACATTTCATAGAGCACGGCGCCAAAGGAAAACAGGTCGGAGCGGGCATCCAGATCCTTGCCCCGAGCCTGCTCGGGAGACATATAAGAGACTGTGCCCACGGCCGTGCCCGGACTGGTGAGATCGTGCATCGCCACGCCGGTTTGGGTTGCGTCCACCGGGGACGAGCTGTTGCCGGCAGCGCTGACCTTGGCAAGTCCGAAATCAAGGATCTTGGCGTGCCCCGTGGGCTCGGTAACGAAAATGTTGGCAGGCTTGATGTCGCGGTGGACGATGCCTTTGGAGTGAGCGGCGTCCAGCGCGTCGGAGACGTTGATGGCAATCGAAAGAATCGATTCCAGCTCGAGTGGACGGTTGCCGATCAGGTGCTTCAGGGTCTGCCCTTCCAGGTACTCCATCACGATATAGGCACGGCCGGCGTCCTCGCCTATGTCGTAGACGGTGCAAATGTTGGGATGATTTAAGGCGGAAGCCGCACGGGCTTCGCGCTGAAAGCGGGTCAGCGCCTGAGGGTCGCGCGCCACCTCGTCGGGCAGGAACTTGATAGCGACAAACCGGTGCAGCCGGGTGTCCTCGGCTTTGTAGACGACGCCCATGCCACCGCCACCAAGCTTTTCCAGAATGCGATAGTGAGAGATGGTTTGGCCGATCATCCGCGCCCCATCTTACGGGGGTGAAATCGGCAAGTCAATCAAGGGCGAGATTGGCCGTGGCAGCACCTCAACGGGCTAGGAGAGGCCGGGCTGCATTTTAGTTAGTTCTGTTGTTTCGGGCCGGCTCTCTTGATCTCTGCGGAGGCATCAATGGCGTTCTCCGCGAAGTTTTTCTCGAACATCACCGCCAGTTCACGTGACTTGCGGTCGTAGGCAGCCTGGTCCTTCCAAGTGGCGCGCGGGTCAAGAATTTCGCTCGGCACACCCGGACATGACAGCGGCACGGCCATTCCAAAAATCGGATCGGGTTTCGAGGCCGCATCTTTGAGCGCGCCGGAGAGGACGGCTTTGATCATCGCACGGGTGAGTCCGAGTTTGATCCGTTCTCCTTGTCCGTAAGAACCGCCACTCCAGCCGGTGTTGATCAGCCACACATCCACATGGTGCTGGGCAATTTTGTCGCCCAGCAATTTCGCATAAACCGTTGGCGGCAACGCCATGAAAGGCGCGCCGAAGCAGGGACTGAAAGTTGCCTGCGGTTCTTTGATGCCCGCTTCAGTCCCCGCAACTTTCGCCGTGTAGCCGGCAAGGAAATGATACATAGCCTGGGCCGGTGTCAGACGCGCTACAGGCGGAAGAACCCCAAACGCATCGCAGGTAAGCATGATGATGTTCCTCGGATGTCCCGCTTTGCCGGTGCGCGTCATATTCGGGATATGCGTGATGGGATAAGCGGCGCGCGTGTTTTCGGTGAGCGAAGCGTCATCCAGATCGACGTGCCGCGTGCGCATGTCCATGGCCACGTTTTCGAGAATCGTGCCGAAACGCCGGGTAGTTTCGTAAATCTCGGGTTCGCCTTCGCGCGACAGTCGGATGACTTTGGCGTAGCAGCCACCTTCAAAATTGAAGACGCCGTCGTCGCTCCAGCCGTGTTCGTCGTCGCCGATCAAGGTGCGTTCGGGATCGGCCGACAGCGTGGTTTTTCCCGTGCCTGACAAACCAAAGAAAATGGCCGCGTCATTTTCATCGCTGCCGTAGTTGGCCGAACAGTGCATTGCCATCACGCCCTTTTGCGGCAGCAGATAATTCATCACCGTGAAAATGGATTTCTTGATTTCCCCGGCGTAGGCCGTACCGCCAATGAGAATCAATTTCTTTCCGAAGTGCATCAGCACGAATGCCTCGGAGTGCGTGCCGTCAACTTCCGGGTCGGCATGAAAATCCGGGGCGTGCAGCACCGTGAATTCCGGGACGTGTCGCGCCAGCTTTTCCAGATTTAGTTCGCGAATAAACATGGTGCGGGCAAACAGGGCGGCCGTGGCTCGCTCGCTGATGACGCGAATGGGAACGCGATAATGTTCGTCCGCTCCCGCATAGCAGTTCTCAATGAAAATATCCTTCCCCTGGAGATACGCGCACAGCCGGTATTTGAGCGCTTCAAATTTGTCCGCAGCCAGAGGGCGGTTAATTTTGCCCCAGGAGATCTTGCTTTCACTGGACGGTTCGCGGACCAGAAATTTATCGTGGGGCAAGCGACCGGTGTATTGGCCCGTGCGCATGACCAGCGGCCCAAGGTGGCTCAACGCCGCTTCATAGCGGCGAATGGCCTCCTCGTAAAGCGCAGACGTGGGCAAATCCCAGTAGACACGGCCGAGATTGTCCAGACCGAGATGTTTAAGGCTTTCATCGTGCGACTGAGGTTTGGTTGCATTTTCCTTCATGACTGGACTCTCCAACGAACAAGACAGGACGGACATGACGATGCCCCCACACAGCAAGTAAGATTTTACGCGTTCAATCGTGCGATTGAACGCCGGCCGAGATCAAAAGAAAGACCCTCGCCCAATTTGGTCCCTTTAATTCATCGGCTACGGGAGAGTGGGACTTTAGCAGCTGGCTCGCTTCCGCCATCAACTCCGAACGCCGCTTCCGATCCCAAGTTGCAGCTTCCCTCTGCTAAACTCACTCATGGTTACCCTCTCCGACGTTCAGGCCGCGGAGGAGCGCATCCGCGAATCCATCTACCTCTCTCCCTGCGCTCGCTCGGAAGCCTTCTCCCGGCTCACCGGCTCTACCGTTTACTTCAAGTTCGACAACCAGCAGAAGACCGGCGCCTTCAAGGAGCGCGGCGCGCTGAATAAGTTGCTGACCCTGACTGCCTCCGAGCGGGCACAGGGCGTCATCGCGGCCTCCGCCGGAAATCACGCCCAGGGTCTCGCCTACCATGCCGGACGGTGCGGCATCCGCGCGCAAATTTACATGCCGTTCACCACTCCGCTGACCAAAGTTTCCGCTACCAAAAGTTACGGGGCCGACGTCGTCCTGCACGGCACCAACTACGACGCCGCTTATGCCGCCGCACTCGAGCGCTCCCAGCACGATCACCTCGTCCTCGTGCACGCCTTCGACGACGATGCCGTCATCGCCGGACAGGGCACCATCGGCCTTGAGATTCTCCAGCAACTTCCCGACGTCGAAGCCGTCATCGTGCCCATCGGCGGTGGCGGGCTCATCGGCGGCATCTCCTGCGCCATCAAAGAGACCAATCCCAAGGTTGAGATCTACGGGGTGCAGCCGGCCAAACTGCCCTCGATGAAAGCGGCTGTCGTCGAAGGCAAACCCGTGACTCTGGCTGCCGCCGCCACTATTGCCGACGGCATCGCAGTCCGGCGCGCTGGCGAGAAAACTTTGCCCATGGTGCAGAAGTATGTCGATGAAATCGTCACCGTCGACGATGAAGAAGTCGCCAACGCCATTCTCTTGCTGCTGGAGCGGGAAAAAACTCTGGCCGAAGGCGCCGGAGCCGCCGCCACTGCTGCCCTGGTCAACCGCAAGCTGCCGCTCACCGGCAAGAAAGTCGCCGTGCTCGTGTGCGGTGGTAACATCGACGTCACGCTGCTGGCCCGTATCATCGAACGCGGCCTGGTAAAAGACGGCCGCCTCGTCCGCCTGCGGGTTCACCTCGGCGACTACCCGGGCGCTCTGCATAAACTCACCGGAATCCTCGCCGAACATCGCGCAAACATCGTGGAAACCTCCTACGACCGTACCCACCACGGCGTCAGCCTGGGCGATACCGCCATCGACATCACGCTCGAAACCCGCGGCCCCGACCACATCGCCGAACTGCTCGCCGCCGTCGCCGCCGCCGGCTACCCCCACGAAAGAGTTCTGTGACCAAGTAAGTCCCCATTCCCCACCAGCTTGTCATTCTGAGCAAAGCGAAGAAACCCCTGCCCGCAGGCGCCGCACTGGCCCCGCAAGGCACTTCTGCCGCGGTGCCGGTCTCCGTTCGCGCCTGCCAACAACGGTCCCCCGTTACAAGAAATGACGGAAAATTCACGCCCCTTTAACCACCGTCAAAAGACAGGCATCCTACAATGTGGCATTAGCAACCCATATCTTATGCGCGGCGAATTGACCGCAAAGCCGGCCGGCGTCACGGATCGAGCGACTCTCCATCACATCCCTTAGGAATCTGCCCATGAGTACCGCCTTCAAGACTCCCGATCCCGAACCCGCCCACGAATATTTTGTCCGCCGCACCATTGAAGCTTGCCGCCTGGCTAAGGAAGCCGCTGGAGCCGCGGCCGAAGGCATCGCCACCGGCTCCAGCGCTTTGCTCAAGTCACTGCACCAGCGCGAGCGCGAACTCGACACGCTCGACATGGAAATCGACAGCGGCGTCACCACCGCCATCACCGAGGTTGAGCCGGCTCATGCCCGCGAGCTGCTCGCCTGTATGAAGGTAATGATCGGCCTCGAGCGTATTGGTGACCTGCTGCTCAGTTTTTCCAACAGCGCGCAGGCCGCTGCCGGACGCATCGATCCCGAAGACACCCGCGACCTCACCCACATGGCCACCATCCTCGAAAAAATGCTCACCGACTGTGCCGATGCTTTTTCCGCTCGCGATGTCGGCCGCGCGGTGGACGTCCTTCGCGCCGACGCCGAGATGGACCGCCTTCGTAACCTCATCTTCCTGCGCCACATCGAGAATCCGGAGAACGTTGCCCGCCAGGCCAGCCTGCAGGTTATTTTCATGACCCAGTCGCTGGAGCGCGCCGGCGACCACGCCAAAAATCTCGCTGAAGAGGTCTGCCACTTGATCAGCGGACACACGGTGCGCCACGTCTTGATGGCCTACGACAAGCCCGTCGAACAGATGTTCATCGACTACCTCCGCCGCCGCGACCCGCAACGCTGATGTGTTAGTGTGGCGCGGGCGCCCTCGCCCGCGTTCTGGCGTGTGCCGCACGGTCACACGAGCGAAGGGTCTGTCATTCCGAACGAAGTGAGGAATCTTGGGTTGGCGGGTGCCCCATCCTTTCGCGCTCTTTTGCGAAAGGTTGGGGCACCTCAGGGGCCGTTTCAGCCTTTGGGGCGTTTTTCTCCTTGACACGCAGCTCATTCAATATCAATATTCAATCGTTTTAATAGGCGGTTTTCCCCTGAAACCGCGGTTCGTTCCTGGGGCCACACTCGTCTTGACTCCTCGACATCCTCGCGGGGGAAACAATTTGCAACCTTGCCTGGAGGATGGCATGCGCTCGCAACCTCGCCCTCACCCCACCATCCGGCTCGCTGCCGGCTTGCTGTTGCTGGCAGCGCTGAGCGCCCATGCAGCCACGACGGCCTACATTCGCGTGAACCAGATCGGCTACGAACGAGGCTTTTCGATGCGCGCCTACCTCATGACTTCCAGCCCGGTGAGCGGTACCAGCTACTCCGTGAAGAATTCCGGAGGAAAGATCGTCGCCTCGGGCTCTGCGGGAGCCAAGCTCGGCACGTGGGGAAGTTACAGTGTTTATCCCATCGATTTCAAGCTGAAGACCGCGGACACTTATACCATCTCGGTCAGCGGCCCTGTCTCCGCAACTTCGCCCGGCTTTCGCGTGGACACTCCCGCGAACCTCTACACCACGCCGCTGGCCAACAATCTCTACTTTTATGAGAACGAGCGCGACGGCTCCGATTTCATCCCTACGCCGTTGCGCACCGCCGCCGGCCATCTCCACGACGCCAGGGCCACCGTTTACAGCTCACCCAAATTCGACAGCAACGACAACATCCTCGGCAGCCTCACTCCCACCGGCGCCACCGTCAACGCCGAAGGCGGATGGTGGGACGCTGGAGACTACCTCAAGTTCGTCCAAACGCACAGCTACGTGGTCGCGCTCATGCTGATCGGCGTGCGCGACTTCCCCAACCAGATGGGCAGCCTCTCCACCACATCGAATTTCACCAACGAAGCGCAGTTCGGCCTCGACTGGCTGCTGCGCATGTGGAACGACTCGGCGAAGACGCTCTACTATCAGGTCGGCATCGGCACCGACTTCAAAAGCTTCAACTACCTCAGCGATCACGACATCTGGCGCCTGCCTCAGGCCGATGACACCTATTCCGGCTCAGACCCGGTCTACAAGTACATCCGCCACCGGCCCGTGTTTGTTGCCGGCGCGGCCGGGTCAAGAATTAGTCCCAACCTCGCCGGACGCCTGGCCGCCAGCTTTGCCGGATGCTCCCAGGTGTTCGGCCCCACCAATCCCACGCTGGCCGATCAGTGCCTGTTCGCCGCCGAGCACATTTTCGATTTGGCCAACACATCGCCCAGCGGAAACCTGCTTACCACCGCGCCGTTCGATTTCTATCCCGAAAACGAGTGGCGCGACGATCTCGAACTGGGCGCAACCGAACTTTACTTCGCACTGCAGCGCGGCAACCTGCCGCCTGGCTTGCCCCACACCGATCCCATGCATTATCTGAAGCTCGCGGCGAGCTGGGCCAAGGCCTACATCGATGGTCCCAACGACGCCACCGACACGCTGAACCTCTACGATGTAAGCGGCCTGGCTCACTTTGAGCTCTATCGCGCCATCACCCTTGCGGGACACCCGCAAGGATTAGCCGTCACGCAGGCCCAGTTGCTCAGCGACTTGAACAAGCAGATCACGACGTCCATCAGCAACAACCCCAGGGATCCGTTCGGCTTCGGCTGGCCCTGGAACAGCTACGACACCGTCTCCCATGGCGCGGGCCTGTCCGTGATGGCTGCAGAGTACAACTACCTGAAGCGCGACAGCACCTACGCCACCGACGCGCGCCGCTGGCTGGCCAGCATCTCTGGAGCCAATGCGTGGGGAGTGACTTTCACCGTCGGCGATGGCGACACCTTCCCGGACTGCATGCAGCATCAGGTGGCCAATCTCGCCGGCTCGCTGAATGGTCAACCGCCCGTGCTCAACGGCGCGGTGGTTGAAGGCCCCAACAGCGCCGCCTCGTCGGGGCTGCTCGACAATATGTTGAAGTGCCCGACGGGTGGCGGCGATGCCTCCAAGAAGTTCAACGGAAATGGCGCTGTCTACAAGGACAACGTGCAGTCGTTCTCGACCGACGAGCCGGCCATCGACCTGACGGCCACGTCGTTTCTGATGTATGCCTGGAGAATCTCCGGCGGGCCTGCGTTCTGCCGTGAGGGCGAGCAGCCATGAGGCCGAACCTGCGCGCGGCTGCTAGAAGGACGAGCTTCTAGCCGGCGCCGCGTTCAATCCCCGCCTCTTGCTTTTGCACCGTCTTGTACGCCCAGGCCATGCGCGGGGTGTTGTGGGCGATGCCGAAGTGTCCGCGGGGATCGAGCACGATGATGCCGCCGTGACCGTTGACGCGCTGCTTCAGGTAATTCATCGCTTCCTGCGCAGCCCACTCCGGCAAGTTGCCCGCGGAGATGCGGTCGGCGGTCCACTTGGCCAGCACCAGCTTCATGATGGGTTCACCCCAACCCGTGGTGGACACCGCGGCGCTGAGGTTGTCGGCATAGCAGCCGCAGCCGATCAGGGAAGAATCGCCGAGGCGTCCGGGAGCCTTGTTCAGCGTGCCGCCGGTGGACGTGGCAGCAGCAATGTTGCCGCCGCGGTCGAGCGCGACCGCGCCCACCGTGTCGAGATCAATAGTGGGCGCGAACAGATCATTGCCGTGCTGCGCGGCCTCGGCCTGATGCTGGCGCAGGCGCTCGATTTCCCGCGGGATGATGAGGTCTTCGTTCCGGCACAGCGGGATTCCGTGCTCGGCAGCGACGCGTTCGGCGCCTTCTCCGACGAAGTATACGTGCGGGCTTTCACTCAGAATCTTGCGCGCGGCGCGGACGGGGTTGCGCAGCCGTTCGACGCAGCCGACGCCACCGGCGCGGAGCGTGGCGCCGTCCATAATGAGGGCGTCGAGTTGGACTCTGCCGTCACGGTTGAGAAAGCTGCCGCGCCCAGCGTCGAAGGTTTCGTCGTCCTCCATGACGACCACGGCTTCTTCGACCGCATCGAGGGCCGAGCCACCACGTTCGAGCACGCGCCAGCCCGTGACGAGCGCGTTGTTGACGCCGCGGATGTGGGCGTCGACCATGTCATCGGGCATGGCCCAGGCGCCGCCGTGAACCACAAGAACGGGATTGGTCGGCAACGATTGTCCCCAGGACGAGTGATGCGACCGAATAGTCTAGCACTGAAGGTTGCGACTCTTACGCAGCTTGCCCCGCCTTCGCGGCGACTGGGGGATCTTGCGTGCGGGTCCAGGTGTAGCGCATACGGTGGATGACCGTGATGGTCGAGAGGACCGCGATCACCCACAGCACCGGGGCCATCCGGTTGAGGAGTGCGCCTAGGATGACGAGCACCAGGCGTTCGGGGCGCTCCATGAAGCCGACGCGGCAGGAGCCGATCAGCGACTCGGCGCGGGCGCGCGTGTAGCTGACCATGATGGCGCTGATCATCACGAAGGCTGTCAGCACCACGTAGAAAAAGCGGTCGCCGCGGGCGTAAAAGACCAGCAGGCCCAGGAACTGGGAAGCGTCGCTGTAACGGTCAACCACCGAATCGAAGAACGCTCCGAAGCGGGTGACGCGGTTGGTGGCGCGGGCGACCTGGCCATCCACGAGATCGAAAAAACCGGAGCCGATAATGACCAGTCCGGCATAGATGAACATGCGTTTCTGATTCGAAGCGTTGGCGGAGCCAAACAATACAGCGGCCCAGGTGTTGACTACCAGCCCCATGAACGTAAGCACGTTGGGATTGATGCGCGACAGGGCGAGCCAGCGGACGATGGTATCGAGCAGCACGCCGCAGGCGCGGCCGAAAGCGCTGGTCCATGAGCGCGCCGACATCAGGCTTCCGCCTCTTTGACGCCGCTTTCTTCCGCCTCGTCGTGGATGGTGCTCAGACTGAGGATATCCAGCTCGCGCTTGCCGTTGGGAGTGACGACGACCACGGTGTCGCCGACCTTCTTGTTGAGCAGGCAGCGGCCGATGGGCGAGTTGGTGGAGATCTTGCCCGCCGCCACGTCGGACTCCTCGCTGGTCACCAGCTTGTATTCCATCTCCTCATTCTTGGTGTTGTCGTAAACCTTGACCGTGGACCCCAGCCCCACTTTGTCCTTGGGGATGTTGTTCATGTTGACCATGGAAAGCTCGGCGAGGCGCTTGCCAAGCTGGCGAACACGCGCCTTGACGAACTCCTGGCGCTGCTTGGCCATGTGGTACTCGGCGTTCTCGCTGAGGTCGCCGAGGGCCGCGGCCTTTTTGATCTCTTTGGGAAGCTCGTGGACGAGCTCGTGCTCGAGCGCGTTAATCTCTTCCTGCAGTTTTCGTTTGATGATATCGGTCATGCGTGAGGAACAGCTTTAAGGGATTATAAACCCCGGGCCGGCTTCTGGCATCCGGCTTCCGGATGCACGCGGCCAGTCTGAAGCTTGCGGAGTGCCGAATTGGGGTTCGGCACTGAGACCTCTCTGCAGCCCATGGTGCGGCTTACGGCCGGGCGCATGGGGCTTCCATGGGCAGAGATTGAATCCAGTCACGGACCAACGCGACTCCTTCCTCATGGACGACGCTTCGGCCGATCTGAGGCATCATTTCTTTCGGGCGGGTGGATTGCATGCGGGCCAGCAGGATCGACTGCTCGGGATGGCCGGGAAACAGGTCATAGGTTAGCGTGCCCACTCGGCCGGCGGAATTTGGACTCTTGCAGATTCCGAAGGATCGGAGGTCCCCACTTCTCGCAAAAGACGCGAGAAATGGGGCACCCTGGTCCCGTTTGGCACCCGACGCGGGCTGCCCCCGCTGGACAGCCGAGGGCTGCTGTCCCCACATGGATTCGGTGGTTACGCGCAGATCGACCCCGGTGTAGCCGGCGGTGCCACCCGGCTGGTGACAGTGAGCGCAGTTGTTGTCGAGGTAAGAGCGGGCGCGAGCTGCGAGCGTGCCGGAGTTGGGATCATTCCAGACGGCGACTTTCGGCGCTTGGTCGGCGGAGGGGGCGCCTTGCAGATAGCCGACCCTCGTCCAATACGCGAGCTGGTTGGCGGACCCGTCGGCGTAGGCAAAATCCTTGTTGAGATTGCGTGCCTTGGGTCCGATGGGCAGCATGACGTGGTTGTTGTCGTGGCACTGTTTGCATTCGTTGGTGTTGGGGATGAAGTAAGTGAAATCGCGCTTGGCACCGGCTGCGTCGGTGTAGCGGATCGGGACAGGATCCGGCGCGAGATCGAGGCGGGCGTCACTTTGGTTTTCGTCCCAGATGTAGGGAAGGCCAACCCATCCTGACTTCGTGTGAACCAGCAGGCGGGTTTCTATGAGGCGTTCTTTATCCTGATGTTCTTCGGCGGGGAATGCGAAACTCTTCGCGAAAACCGTGCCCACGGGGAAGTCGAACACGCCGTCATCGCGATAGGCGGAGGATGTGCCGGGAGGCATCCAGACAAAGCGGTACTTGCTGGCGTAGTCAGAGAACAGCGGGGTGTTGAGATCGTAGGGAACGACGCGCTGGTTGGGCTCAAGATGCGGGGTTTGGGCCACGAACAGATGCCAGGCCGAGAGCTTTTCGGGGAAGGGTTCAGCAAGGAACGAATGAACTGGGGATTGCCTGGCGCATCCATTCATCGCCAGGAGAAGAGCCAGCAGTGAGAAGATGCTTCGGGTGTCGAGAGCTTTGGGCATTGTCGCGGAGAATTATCTTCTCGTGTCGGGCTCCCGCAGGGGCTGAAGCCCTGTTGAATGTGTGGAGGCTCACGCGGCCCTAAAGGGCCGCTCTTCCACGGTGCTACTGGCCTCCGGCTGCTTTGTCCGAGCCGTCGGCCACTTGCGGAATCCTCACCGCATCCTGCGGCGGCAGCGAGCACTCGTACGGCTTCAGTTTGTTGACCGGGTGCTTGGAGCCGCTCTCGGCGTCGAAGTTCAGGAACGACGGCGATCCGTTGTTGCTCATGCAGATCTGGCCCGGGTTCGGGCCCTTGCTCGTCTTCCTGATTTCGGGGTCGACCACGCCGTCATAAAGAATGTCAGGCAGCATGCCGCCGACAGAGGCGGCCAGCGCCTTGATGGTGTCCAGGCGAACGTCGGGCGACTTGCCTCCGCCCGAAATCTCATTGTCGTGCAGGTAGATGTGATCAGTGAATTGGCGGAAGCGCTTGTCCTTGATGGGATCGGAAAGGGCCGAGTCGTACGCAATCACGAAGACGTTGGTGTTGTTGTTGTCGCGAATCTTGTTCTGGAATTCTTCCACGTCGTGGATGGCCATGATGTAGACGCCCGTCCCCGTGGGCAGGAAATAGATGGGGCCGAGGCTCTTGGGAGCGAAGTTTGGCGTGTTGTTTTCATAGACCTGATTACGGAAGACGCGAACGTGCTGTCCGCCCTGCTTGGGCAGGTCAGGCAGATTGAAGACGCCAATGCCGCCGGCATTGTGCGCGGCCACGTTGTCGTAAACGTCCACGTGCTGCGCGTTCTCAACTTCATAGCCATCGACGTTGAATTCCGAGTCATTGCGGCGCATCACGACGTTGTCGGATTGGCCGATGTAGAAGCCAGCGTCGGAAGCGCCTTTGGCCACGGAATCCTCGACCAGCACGTTCGTGCATTCCGCGGGATAGATGGCGTAGGGACCGTTGCCGGGGTTCGGGCCATGCGTCCATTCGACACGCACGTGGCGGATGATAACGTCGGAGACTCCCTGCACGGCGAGGCCGTCGCCGGCGGTGTCTTCGATGGCGAAATCTTCGGCGGTGAAACCGTTGGCCTTGACCAGCATGCCGGACGCGCCTTCCTTCTGTCCGGCGAAGGAAAGGATGGTCTTGTTCATGCCCTTGCCGCGGATGGTGACGTGATCCACGGTGAGGGAAAGCGTGCGGTCGAGATGGAACTTGCCTTCAGGCAGATCGATCACGTCACCGGGCTTGGCTTTGATCAGTTGCTCCTGCAGGTGCTTCTGGAACTGTTCGGGGGTCATCTGGCGGTTGCAGGCGTTCAGTAGCGAGAGAGCCAGCACAAGCGTGAACCAAGGGATGACATAGCGTGCAGATCGGATCATGGGGCCCCCCAAGTAGTTCAGAAAGCTATGGTACATGAGAGCCGTGCTCTGGCAGGAAGCGGAAAGACTCACCGAAATGCAAGCCTCGCCCGTGGAAGAGCGGCGTTTCAGCGCCGCGTAAAGCGTGCAGAATTAGTGCGGGTTTCAGCCCCCTGTTGCGCTTCGCCCGCCCGCCCTACTTCAGGCCCTCCACCATATACAGATCGGAGAGGGTACGCACGTAGCTGTAGACGTAAGATTTTGTGTCCAGCGAAAGGTTGACCCGGCCAATGGTATCGATGCCTGCCGAGTCCGCGGGTTCCAGGGACTTCCAGAGAGTGCGCTTGCCGGTGGCAATGTCCACACGGAAGACCCGGGCCGGAATTTCCCCTCGAAGGATGACAAATACTTCGCGCCCATCCTCCGACCAGCCCGTCGGGACTTCAGAAGGTTCGATCCCGGGAAGCAGGCGCGGTTCTCCGCCGGCGACCGGGTAGAGATAGATCTTGCGGTCGGGACCGAGGTCGGCGACGAGGTCACCTTTGGGCGAAAGAATCGGGGAGGCGCCGACGCCCTCTCCGCTAATAGCCTTGGGCTTGCCGTCACTCAGTGACTCGACGTAGAGCCGCGTTCCATGACCCGCTTCAATCCCAGAAAATACAATGCGATCTCCATCCGGCAGCCAAGCCGCGCCATTGTGGTTGAGCCCGTCGTCTTTCACAGCCTTCGTTTCGCCGACTCCGGTCGGCAATAGAGTAAGCGGGGCCGGATTGGTGTTTTGCCGGGCTAACGCCCATTTGCCATCGGGCGACAGGGACATGCCGCTGCCTTCTCCCAGCCGAATCGCCGGCGAGCCATCGGTCTTGCGGATGTACACAGCATATCTCGGCCCGCCGCCTTCGCCCGCTTCCTGGAAGAGGATCATTCGTCCGTCCTGTGAGAGGCTGCCGGGCACGGACCAGTCCATCCACGACAAGTCGCGTTCCTTGGTTTCTCCTGGCGCCAGACCAATCATCCCGGCGCGGTCGTTGCCGCGCGTCAGCAGAACAGTGCCTTCGCGGCCCACATCCAACAGCGTCAATTCTCCGGGAACGCGCGCCAGCAGCCGGACTTTCCCCGACAGGTCAACCGCGTAGAGAGATCGGTCGCCGCCGGTTCGGGTCGCGCTAAACCAGATCTCGTCCCCTTTCGGCGACCATGCCACCCCCTGTATGCTGTCCCACCCATCCGACAGGGTTTGCTTTTTTCCCGACGAATCGATCACCACCACCGACCCGCCGTCGTCCCTCGGCTGCGGGTGGTCAATGAAAGCAACCATGTCGCCCTTGGGCGAGATCCGCAGGTTGCCAATCCAGCCGTCGGCTTCATACATCACCTTGCCCAGCGGAAACTCCAGACGCTTGCGTCCGTTCACCTCATGGACGACAGCCAGCGAGTTTCCATCCGGCGACCAGTCGGCCCATTCCACGTTCTCCAGAATTTCGCGGGGCGCGCCGCCCACCAGCGGAACTCGGGCCAACGTGCCGGAATAAAGGAACGCGTCGCGCGGACGGCTCCCCAGCGCCAACAGCATTTCTCCCGAAGAGGAGATGGCCAATACCTCGGCCCCCTTCGGCTCCATCTCCTGCGACTGCGGACTTTCGGGCCGCGTGGTGTAGAGATCAAGAGGCTTGCCCTCCCAGGCCGCGCTGTAGATGACGGTCTTGCCGTCGGGTGCGAACCGTGCGGAGAGCACGATTCCACGGCGGAAGGTGAGGGGATGGTAGGCGGGGAAAGAGGGAGGAACGGAGCGCTGGAGGAGGAAGGTCCCCACGGCCAGACCGACGAGCAGCGCGACCGCAGCCACAGCGATCGTCGGAAGCCAACTGCGCTTTGCCGCGGGAGGCGTCTCCCTTATGGCTTGCACAGAAATCCCCGACGCTCCAGATATTCCCGAAGAGGAAACCACGGGCACGCTGCCGGAATTGGCCCGCGCTCGGGAGGTATCCAGGTCACGCTTGATCCGTTTCAGATCGCCGCGCAACTCGGCGGCCGTCTGGTAGCGCAGGTCCCGCTCCTTCTCCAGCGATTTCGTGATGAGTTCGTCCAGCTTCTGTGGGATCAGCGGGTTGAGGCTCGAAACCGGCGTCGGCATACGGTTCAGGATGGCCTCGAAGATTACGCCGCTGCTGCTGCCTGCGAACGCCATCTTTCCGGTGGCCATCTCGTAGAGGACCGAGCCAAAGGCGAATAAATCGGTGCGGGCATCGAGTTCCTGCGCTCGCACTTGCTCAGGAGACATATAAGCCACGGTTCCGATGGTGGATCCGGGGCTGGTCATGAGCGATTGCGGCGTCGCCTCGGTGGCGGTGTGCTCGTTGGCGGCAGGCGCCACTTTCGCCAGACCGAAGTCGAGGAGCTTGGCCTGTCCGCGCTTGGTCACGAAAATATTGGCGGGTTTGATATCGCGGTGGATGATGCCGCGGCTGTGCGCGGCGTCCAGCGCGTCGGCGATTTCGATGCTCAACCCAATCAGCGTTTCCGTGTCGAGCGGACGTCCCTCGATCCGATGTTTCAGCGTTTGCCCTTCGAGGAACTCCATCGCGATGAAGGCAAGGCCGTTCTGCTCATCGATCTCGTAAATGGTGCAGATGTTGGGATGGTTTAGCGACGAGGCCGCTTGTGCTTCGCGCTGAAAGCGGCTGAGCGCCTGGTGATCTTTGGCTACGTCGTCGGGCAGGAATTTGAGGGCGACAAAACGCCGGAGCTTCAGGTCTTCGGCCTTGTAGACGACGCCCATGCCACCGCCGCCCAGCTTTTCCAGGATGCGATAGTGGGAGATGGTTTGGCCGATCATTGTTTCGCAATCATTGGCGCGTGCGCAGCAGCGCTATCTTAGGGGCCGCGCACATCTATGTCAAAAGGAAGTGCAAACTAGGGCCGCCGTGCCCAGTCGACCTTTGGCTTTCTCGGAGGCGTCATCCCGAAACTCAAAGCAGTTCAGCCGGGTGAAAGCCTGCCCTGAGCGAAGTCGAGGGGGATCTCGGGTGGACGGTTCCGGGTTGGTGACTATCGGTTGAAGGAAATGACGATGGAACGCTGGAAGTTACGCCTGGAATTCCGACGCTTCCGGGAAGCGGAGGTTGCACTTGGATAAAGCCAGGGCCAGCAGTTCCTCGACCTTGGTTTCCTCACAATTGCGCGCCATGGCCAACTCGCTGACCAGCAAATAGCGGGCGCGCTCCAGCATCTTCTTTTCGCGGAAGGAAAGTGGCTTGGCCTGGTGCAGGGCGATCAGGCTCTTGAGCACTCCGGCGACCTCCAGCAGAGAGCCGGTGCGCATGCGATCGGAATTTTCCTTGAACCGGTCTTTCCAGTCGCCGTTGGTCGCGTTCTCGCTAACTGAAAGAAAATCAATGATCTTCTGTATTTCCCCGTTGCGCACCACCCGCCGCAACCCCACGCTCCCGACGTTGTGGCAGGGCACCATGACCTTCAAACTGCTGGCCTTGATGTTCAGAAGATAGAACTTTTCCACGGTCGCTCCTATGGAGCGGCTGCTGATTTGTTCAATGACGCCTACACCGTGGTTGGGATAGACGACCTTGTCGCCGATGTGGAAATTCAGATCAGCACTGCTCATGTCAGGCACCCGGGAAGGGAGAATTGGGTCAGCGGGGAAGAAAATTAAGTAATAATGCTCAAACCATATTACTCCGAAACCCCCCGAAAGGCAAGAATAGGCCCGTACAGGGGGCCACCGAGCTAAGTGTAAACTATTGTTACAAAAGGACTTACTCATCCATTAAGAGTGCGCGGCCGTCCGGACCCTGCGAGCATCGCTCTGAGCTCCGCATATAATCTCGAGCGTGGCGCACGGCTTTCGGAAAGACCGAGAAAACCTGGTGGGCGAACTTTCCCAAATCGGGAACCCCGCGCCCCAACCGGCCGGCCGAGTTATGGGGCTGGACGTCGGGGCAAGAAGGATCGGGATGGCAGTATCGGACCCTCTCGGCATCACCGCCCAGGGTCTTACCACGCTGCAACGCAGGAATAAGCGGCTGGATTTTGAGGAGCTGGCGAAAGTCATCCGGCAATACGATGTGCGGGAAATCGTGGTCGGCCTGCCCTTGCGCATGAGCGGGGCCGAAGGCATTCAATCGGAAAAGATGCAAGTGTTCGCCGAGGATCTGCGCAAGAGGTTCCGGCTGCCGGTGCATTTGTGGGACGAGCGGCTGACCTCGGCGGAGGCGAACCGTCTCCTGCGCGAGACCGAACTCTCGATTGAGAAACGCGGGAAAGCCGTGGATCGGATGGCGGCGGTCTTGATTCTGCAGGGCTGGATGGAAGGGCGTAAATGCGGCCGTTAGTCGTTGGCCGTACGTCGCCGACGCTTCGTTGAGGTTGATGGTTTCAGGCCAGCAAGATTGTGAGGACAGCTTGAGGCCAATGACAAACGACTAACGACCAACGACCGTCGTTCCGCCCCTCACCGCCCGCCGGTAAGCCGCCACGTTCTTATTGTGCTCCTCAATGGTGCGGGCGAAGCGGTGACGACCCTGGGCATCGGCGACGAAGTAGTAGTAATCGGTCTGGGCGGGATGCATTGCCGCCTCCAGCGCGCTCTTGCCCGGATTGCCGATAGGACCGGGAGGCAGCCCCGCGTACTTGTAGGTGTTGTAGGGCGAGCGGAACTGCATGTCGGCGTGGTGCAGCGCGCCGCTGTAGGTTCCAGCCAGGAGTTCGGCGTAGATGACACTGGGATCGGCATCGAGGGCGATCTTCTTCGCCAGCCGGTTCCAGTAAACGCTGGCCACCAGCGGACGCTCCTCGGCCACCGCGGTTTCTTTCTCCACAATCGACGCCATGGTCACAATGGTTTGTCGCGAATACGGTAAGGAGCTGGGATCCACAATTTCGGTGCTGGTTGGCGTGATCAATCCGATCTGGCGCGCCACCTGGCGAAATTGTTTGACCATCGCCGCAGCCATCTCCTGCATGCTCATCATGCGGGTGAACTCGTAGGTGTCGGGGAAAAGATAGCCTTCGAGAGACTGTGCGTCGGGTGCAATGTCCGCAATTAACGCAGTATCGGACTGAGCGACTTTGAGGAAATCTTCCGCCGAGCCCAGGCCGGCGGCCTCCACGGCACGGGCAATGTCAAACATCGTGTAGCCTTCCGGCACGACGACGGTCTGGAAATAGACGTCGCCGCGTCGGAGTCGCTTCTGGATGTCGATGATGTTCGCGGGCTTCTCGAACAGATACTCACCCGCTTTGAGCGACCGGCGCCGCCGAAAATAGTGCCAGAGGACGAAGGCGTCTTCGCTGCGTATGATTCCCGCGGATTTCAGCTCGGAAGCGATGCGGCGCGTCGAGTATCCCGGATGCAGCATGACGATGGTCGGCCCCGTGGGCGCGGTCGGGCTCAGCAGCGCCCTGGCCAGCCAGCCGGCCGTCGCGAGCAGGCCCACTGCGATAACAAGGAAAATCTTGCGCACGATGAACTTAGTTTAGATGAGGACGCGAAGCCGTCTACTGACTTTGGTAAGCTTGCTCCTTCCGGTTTACAACGGCGTTGTTGCTAAAGGAGTTTCCCTGCCGACAAAGGCCGAAATCGCAGGATTGAACCTGTCGTTTCTGCTAGATAGCGGCCACTTGGCGGCTGCCCCGACTCTGGTGACCATCTCCTGGTGAGCCTGATCACTGCCTGCATCCTTTCCCGCGCGGTATACTCAAATGCTTTGGAGATCATTCGGTAACCTCATGAGGCTTGCGCGCCGTTCTTGGGTTCTGACCCTTCCCCTGCTTCTATTGCCGGCCATGGGCTGTCTGTTTCGCACCCGGCCCGTCGAGGAACGTTATTCCAAGGCGCCCCTACTGGAATCCTCCCAGCAGGGCTTGATTGACAGAATTGACAGGCAAGCCGCCACCATCCACTCGCTGCAGGCCACGGTCGACATCGACTCGTCGGTGGGGGGAGCGAAAAAAGGCCAGGTCACCGATTACAAGGAGATTCGGAGCTACGTGCTGGCCCGCAAGCCGGCCATGCTCCACATGATCGGTCTGCTGCCGATCGTCCGCACCACGGCATTCGACATCGTGAGCGACGGGCAGCAGTTCAAGTTGTGGATTCCGCCGAAGAATCGGTTCGTGGTGGGGCGTAACGACCAGGGCACCTCAGACACGGACCAGCCGATGCAAAATATCCGTCCACAAGACATCTACGAGGCCCTTCTGATTCCGCCCATCGACCCCGTTTCCGAGTTGGCGGTGATGGAGCGGAGTTACGAGATTCTCCACGATTCCAAGGGCCATCCCATCCTGCAGGACGATTATGAGCTGGTGGTGATTCGCCGGAAGGGTGACAAGGACGCCGTGCTTTCCCGCAAGATCGTCTTCAGCCGCACCGACCTGCAGCCGCACCGGCAGTATATTTACGATGATCAGGGCAAACTGATCACGGATGCGCGCTACGCTGACTACAAGGACTACGATGGCGTGGGTTACCCCTCGCGCATCGAGATTTTCCGGCCGCAGGAAGAGTACGACATCAAGCTGAACGTGCTGAAGCTCGAAATCAATAAGCCATTGAGGGACGAGCAATTCACGCTGGAGCAGCCGCCGGGAGCCCAAGTCGTGCACCTGGACCGGCCGCAGTCCAGTGCAACGCAGGTCCCGGCAACCAACGCGAGAAACCGGCGCTAGCTTCAGCAATTCTGCTAATTGCTGGCTTCCTACCCCATGATGAACAAAATGATCGTCGCCAATCTGGTGCACCGGCCGATTCGGTCGCTGATCAGCATCAGCGCGGTCGCTCTGGAAGTCATCCTGATTCTGTTGATTGTGTCCTTTTTTTACGGACAGCTGAATGGATCGAAGGCGAGCCAGGTGGGGGTGGGCGCAGATGTGATGGTGCAACCGCCGGGATCGTCCGCGCTGGTGGGAGTTACCGGGGCCCCCATGCCGGTGAAAGTCGGCGGCATTCTCCGAAAGTTGCCGCACGTGGTTTCGGCGGCCCCGGTCATCTGGGAGCTGACGACCAAGCCCAGCCTGGAAATCATCTACGGCATCGACCTGGACAGTTACAACAGCATCCCTCCCTCATTTCACTTTCTTTCGGGAGGCCCTTTTCAGGCGCCTTATGACGTAATCGTGGACGATTTCTTTGCCGGTGCCAAACGGGCCAAGGTAGGAGACTCGATTGAGATTCTCAACCACCAGTTTCGCATCAGCGGAATTGTGGAGCACGGAAAAGGGGCTCGCAAGTTCATGCCGATCTCCACCATGCAGGACCTGATCGGTGCCGAAGGCCGGGCTTCAGTCTTCTACGTCAAGCTTGACGATCCCGGCAACGCGGAGACTGTGGTCAATGAGATCAAGCAAGTTCCCGGCATGGAAAACTACGCTGTGCGCTCCATGCAGGAATATTTGTCGATGATGACCCCGGAGAATCTGCCGGGATTTGAGACTTCGATTCGCATCGTCGTGGCGATCGCCATGATCATAGGTTTTCTGGTTATTTTTCAATCCATGTACACGGCGGTCATGGAACGGACAAGGGAGATCGGCATTCTGAAGTCTCTGGGTGCGTCGAAACTCTACATCGTGAACGTTGTGCTCAGGGAGACCGCGCTGCTGGCGATCGCTGGCATCGTGGTGGGGACCATCATCAGCATCGCGACCCGTCGCATCATCCTGTTTGAGAAGCCAATGCTGCGCCTGTTCTGGAGTAACGATTGGGTCTTACGCGCGACTGTAATTGCCCTTACCGGGGCGCTCGCGGGCGCGCTCTATCCCGCCTACAAGGCGGCCCAGAAGGATCCGATCGACGCTCTGGCCTATGAATGAGAGAGCTTGCGTTCAGCCAGCAATGGTCTTGTCTGCATGCCTGCCTACTCCTCTGAGTCGTCCTTTGATTCAAGTCCAGCGCGCTTGAGCAGTCTGCGCAAGCCGGCCTCACCGGCAGCGCCGCGTTGTTCGGCAGCGATGTTACCGTCGCGGTCGATCACCACATAGATCGGATAACTTTGCGCGTTATACATGGCGGCGAGATTGGTGTCCTTGGTGAGCACGATGGGAACCGATCGAGGATGCTCCACCAGATACTTCTTGACCTTCTGGTCGGGCTCGAGAACGTCAACCGCCAGAACGATCAGCCCCTTGTCGGAGAATTCTTTGGCCATATCGTCAACCAGGGATGCTTCTCCTTCGCAGTACTTGCACCACGTGGTCCAGAATTCAAATAGCACCACCTTGCCCTTGACTGAAGCGTTGTTGAACTGATCGCCGTTCGTGGTCTTGGCGCGGAAGCGCGGGGCGGGTTGGCCGGTCTCATCACCAGCGAAGGCGCAAAGGGCAGTGAAGAGTAACATGCACGCAGGGACGAGAAGGGAAGTGGCGTTTCGCTCTCGCATGGCGCGGAATGTTAGCATGAATCCGACGAACGCCAGCGAGAAACGCTGGCGTGAGTCTTCGCCGCCGCTTGGGTAGGCCCAGACTGTGAATCGGATCCGCGCTCCCTGATGAACTAGCCTTGCATGACAACGTCAAATACTAATCCCCCTGAAACGAAGAGCCATTTCCGTTCCTACCTGCTCCTGGCCATAGGCACGCTCTTCTGCCTGCTCCCTTTCTCGAACAAGGCGTTTCACATTGACGACACCCTGTTTCTGTACACGGCACAGCACATCCTCCAACATCCGTTCGATCCTTACGGCTTCGAGGTCAATTGGTACCGCAGCCCGCTCGCCATGTGGATGGAAACTAAGAATCCGCCTCTGGCTTGCTACGCCATCGCCGTGGCCGGCAAACTTTTTGGATGGTCCGAGCGCCCACTGCACCTGCTGTTCCTGTTGCCGGCGCTGTTCGTGGTCATGGGTACATACCATCTGGCGCGAAGGCTTACCGACTCTCCGCTTGTAGCGGCCGCGGCCACACTTCTTACTCCGGTTTTCCTGGTGTCCGCTAATACCCTGATGTGCGACACATTGATGCTGGCCTTCTGGATGGCCGCCTTGATTCTCTGGATTGAAGGAATGGATCGGGATGAACCGCTCCTGCTGACCGCTTCCGCGTCGCTGATCGGCGTTTGTGCTCTGACGAAGTATTTTGGGATCGCTCTGGTTGGGCTGCTGCTGGCGTACTCGTGGGTCCGGCGGCGCCGCTTGGGAGGCTGGGCATGGTATCTAGTGATTCCGATTCTGGTTGTCGCCGCGTACCAGCAGTGGACCTGGTCTCTGGACTATGGGCACATGTTCGGGGGTGCGGTCCGCTTTGCCAGAATCTATCGCCGGAATAAAGCCGCATCGCTGCTAGGCAATGCGCTGGTGGACCTTAGCTTCTTGGGAGGATGCGTGCTTCCCGGGCTTCTGCTCGCCCCATTTCTCTGGACGCGCAAGCGGCTTCTGCTGGGAGCGGCCTTCAGCGGACTGGCAGGGTTTGTCATCAGCCGGGGCTGGGTCAACCTGGGGGATGGCGGAGTGCTCCGCGATTATCACCAGCATTGGGTGCTGGTGGGGATTGAGGCGGCATTCTTCGTCGCCGGAGGACTTTCCATTCTCGTGCTCACCATCGAAGATCTTTGGAAACGCAGAGACGCCGATTCGGTACTGCTGGCGGCCTGGGTCCTGGGCACATTTTTCTTCGCAGGCTTCGTGAACTGGACCAACAATGGCCGGTCCATCCTGCCCCTGGTTCCCGCTGTCGGAATTCTGCTGGCCCGGCGCGTTGATGGACTTTGGACCGCGTCAACCAGACATCTGTCGGCAAAACTGGCGGTTGTTTTCGCGCTCTCCGGTGTGCTTGCGCTCTGGGTAACCTGGGGGGACGCAGCCGTCGCGAACTCCGCAAGAGAAGCTGCCTATCTCATCCGCGACAAAACTCGAAACCAGGCTGGGGTCGTCTGGTTTCAGGGCCATTGGGGATTTCAGTACTACATGGAATTGTTGGGCGGGCGGGTCGTTGATGTCGACGCTCCCGAAATTCAGCCCGGGGACTTTATCGCCATCACAGAGGGAAACTCCCGGTTCTTTGAGGTGCGCCAGCGTTTTGTGGTCCAGCACGACGTGATTGAAATTCGCATTCCCTGGTACATGTCGACCATGCAAGAGGGTCTGGGTGCCGGCTTCTACTCGTCCGACAACGGGCCGCTGCCCTTCGTCATCGGTCCTGTCCCGACCGAACGTTACGATCTCTACCGACTGTCTCTTCCCGCAGATTGGGCCACGGTTCTGGTGCCGCCGAAGCCCAGACCGCCGTTCCTGAGATAGCTTGGTCCAAGCAGAACGGGAAGGCACGAATGCGTGCTCTCCGGACATGAGTACTACTACATGGGTGGCGCTAGATGATGTCTGCAGTCACGTGGAAGAGCGGCGCTTCAGCGCCGCGCAAACGTCCGAAATCATGCGGGCTTCAGCCCCTGAGGGATCCGCGCTGAATGATGAGATCGTCTGCCCTCTAGGTGAAGGTGCTTTACCGGACAACCCTCCCCTCACGGGTGTAACCGTTCGTTGACAATTCCTTGCAGGCTACGGTATCTTAAAGACTTGGTAGTCGTGTGGTTGCCCGCCTGATGGCCTGGCGTCCTCGCCGGGGAATCAACGAGCGGTCTTCTTTCGCAGCTTTTTCATTCTGGGAGAGTTCCGATGTCAACCTATTTCCCCAAACCGGGGGAAATTGTGCGCAAGTGGTACGTCGTGGATGCCGACGGGCAGACGCTCGGGCGCTTGGCCTCGCAAGTGGCGCGCATCCTGATGGGCAAAGAGAACCCGCAGTACACACCCTTCCTCGATACCGGCGATCACGTGATCGTGATCAACGCCGAGAAGGTGAAGACCACCGGCATGAAGGCCGAGCAGAAGGTGTACCAGCATTACACGGGATATCCCGGCGGCCTGCGAACCGAGGAGTTCAAGAAGCGGACGGCGCGCAAGCCGGAGGCGATCATCGAGGCCGCGGTGAAGCGTATGTTGCCAAAGAATAAACTCGCCGCGCACATGCTCTCCAAGCTGAATGTGTACAAGGGCGACAAGCATCCGCATCAGGCCCAGAAGCCGCAACCGTTGCAGTTGGAAGTGCGGACGTAAGAGCAGTTTTCAAGTTTCGAGCAGGAGCTTTGAGAATCTTTTGAAAGGTGTGCGGCACTGGGTTGGCTGAAAGCTGACGGCTGAGTGCTGACGGCTAAAAATGGCAGAGTTGGTTCAATACTACGGAACGGGACGGCGGAAGACCGCGATTGCGCGCGTGTATCTCCGTCCAGGCAGCGGTGAGTTCAAGGTGAACGGGCGTCCGTTCGAAGAATATTTCGTGACCCCGGCGCAGCGTTCGGCGGCCAAGGCACCGTTGGCGTCCACTGAAACGACAGCGTCGTTCAACGTCACGGTGACGACCGACGGCGGCGGCGTGCGCGGCCAGGCAGACGCGGTGAAGCTGGGCTTGGCGCGCGCCCTGATGCAATTCAACGCCGAGTTGCGCAAGAAGCTGAAGGCTGAGGGCATGGTAAGTCGCGATTCGCGCGGCAAAGAGCGCAAGAAGTACGGTCAGAAGGGCGCGAGAAAGCGTTTCCAGTTTTCGAAGAGGTAGTACCGAGTTGCGAGTACCGGCTACCGAGCAGAACCGAGACTCTCGCTTCTCTCGGAATGACCGAGGTTTTTGTTTTAAGGGTTTTGCTTTTAGCTGAGGGCTGATAGCTGACGGCTGAAAGCTGGTTTTAGGTGTTCAATTCTTCCCGTGCTTCGCGGTGCGGGGACGGGAATGGCAATCGGAAGTGAGGTTTCAACGTTTCAGAGTTTCAAGGTTTCAGAGATGCGCTGCGGCGAGCTTTGAAACTTTGCAACCTTGAAACTTTGGAACCTTGACCTTCCGATGCAGACTTAACAAGGAGGTTCATTGGCTACCATCACCATGAAGGAGTTGCTCGAAGCTGGAGTTCACTTTGGGCATCAGACCAAGCGCTGGAATCCCAAGATGAAGGAATACATCTTCGGCGAGCGCAACGGGATTTACATCATCGACCTGCAGAAGACGCTGAAGATGTTCAAGGAGGCGTCCAAGTTTGTGCAGGAACTCGCGACCACGGGCAAGATCGTGCTCTTCGTGGGCACCAAGCGCCAGGCGCAGGATGCGATCTCCGAAGAGGCGCAGCGCTGCGGCATGTTCTACATCAACCAGCGCTGGCTGGGCGGGCTGCTAACCAACTGGATCACGGTGCAGAAGTCGGTGAAGCGGCTCAAGGAACTCGACGAGATGGCCACCGATGGCCGCTACGAGCTCCTGCCGAAGAAGGAAGTAATCAAGCTGGAGCGGGAACGCAAGCATTTGCAGGCCAACCTGGCCGGCATCAAAAACATGACCCGGCTGCCGGATGCGATCTTCGTGATCGACTCGAATAAAGAGCAGATCGCGGTGCGCGAGGCGCGCAAACTCGGAATCCCGGTGGTCGCCGTAGTCGACACCAATTGCGATCCCAGCGAAGTGGATTATGTGATTCCCGGAAACGATGACGCGCTGCGCGCGATCCGGTTGTTCACCTCCAAGATTTCAGAGTCCATCGCCGAGGGCGTGCAGTTGATGAGCGACAAGCAGATCGCCGAGATGACGGCAGCCACCGACGCCGCCCAAGCCCGCGAAGACGCTGCCCAGGCAGCAATCACTGCCAGTGAGTATGCGGAGGAGCCTGCGTCGGCCGTGGATCCAGCCGAGGACATCAGTATGGAAGAAGTGCTGGGCACGGGAACGCACAAGAAGCCGGCGGCCGCCGAAGAAACCGACGTGGCCAAGGTCGAGAGCCAAACGGTTTAGAAGCAGTTGTCAGTGGCCAGTTGCCAGTAAAAACCGGGCATTCTTCCCTTGAGGGAAATCAGACCCGCGCGGGTCGTCCGGCGCGGGTCAACGTTTATAGAAGCCAGGTTTCAAAGTGCCAAAGTTTCAAGGTTGCAAAGTTCTGGACGCGATGCGGCCTGCGAAAATCTTTGCAACCTTGAAACATTGCCACCTTGAAACCTGAAGTTGGAGATTCCTAGCAATGAGCACTACTACCGTGAATATTTCTGCGGCGCAAGTGAAAGATCTCCGGGAAAAAACCGGAGCACCCATGATGGATTGCAAACAGGCCCTGACCGAAGCCAAAGGCGACCTGGAGCAGGCGGTCGTGATCCTGCGCAAGAAGGGCGTTTCGGTGGCGGCCAAGAAGGCGGCGCGTGTGACCAGCGAAGGCGCGGTGACCAGCTACATCCATGCCGGCGGCAAGATTGGTGTGCTCGTCGAGGTGAATTGCGAGAGCGACTTTGTGGCTCGCACCGACGACTTCAAGGAACTGGTGCACGATATCGCCATGCACATCGCGGCCAGCGATCCCAAGTTCGTGCGCAAGGAAGATGTGACCAAGGCCGATTTCGATCGCGAGAAGGATATCTTTCTCGCGCAGGCTGTGGCCTCGGGCAAGCCGCCGAACATTGCCGAGAAGATGGTCGCGGGCAAGATGGAGAAGTTCTACGAAGAGGTCTGCCTCTACGAGCAGCCCTTCATCAAGGACCAGACCATCAACATTTCGCAGCTGATCGCCGCCAAAATCGGCAAGCTGGGTGAGAACATCGCCGTGCGCCGCTTTGCCCGCTTCAAGGTTGGCGAAGCCGGCGCCACCGTCGCATTCACCTCGCCGAAGCCTGACGAGGGCGGCGAAGCCGCTGCTCCGGTGGCGAAGTAGACTTAGAACAGGTTTCAAAGTTTTAGAGGTTTCAAGGTTTCCAAGTGCAAGTCGACCGTGACGGGGCGCTGAAACCTTGAAACTTTGAAACCTTGAAACCTTGAACCTGGAGACCCATCGACATTAATGTCAGCTCCCGTCTTCAAACGCATCCTGCTCAAACTTTCCGGTGAAGCTCTGGCGGCCAACCAGGGATTCGGTGTGGACCAGGAACGCATCCATGAGATCGCCGCCGAATTGGGCGACGTTCGCAAGCTGGGCATCCAGATTGCGATCGTGGTGGGCGGCGGCAATTTCTTCCGCGGCGTGGCCGATCAAGCCAAGGAGATGGACCGCGTTTCCGCCGATCACATGGGCATGCTGGCCACGGTGATCAATGCGCTCGCGCTGCAGGACGCGCTGGAGAAGCAGGGCGTTTTCACCCGCGTGCAGTCTGCCATCGAGATGAACCAGGTGGCGGAGCCCTTCATCCGCCGCCGCGCCATTCGCCACCTGGAAAAGGGCCGCATCGTGATCTTCGCCGGCGGCACCGGCAATCCCTACTTCTCGACCGACACCGCCGCCTCCTTGCGCGCCATGGAAATCAAGGCCGACGCCATTCTCAAAGCCACCAAGGTCGACGGCATCTACGACGCCGATCCCATGAAGGTGAAGGACGCCAAGAAATTCACCATGATCACTTACATGGACGTCCTGAAGCTGGGACTCAAGGTTATGGATTCGACCGCCATCAGCCTGTGCAAGGACAACAATCTTCCCATCATCATTTTCAACCTGAATGAACATGGAAACATCCGCCGCGTGGTGATGGGTGAGAAGATTGGCTCGATGGTAAGCGCTTAAAACCTTGGCCACGGAGTTGCACGGATGGACAGGGATTTTGGGAATTTCTGATCTGTGTTCATCTGTTGCAAATCAGTGGCCGGTTTTGTGTTGGGTTTATAATGCAGCGTTTTGATTCCTGAGACATTACGGAGCTGACAACATGGCTCAAGCCACCATGGCCGCGATGCCGGGCCTGAAAGAAACCTACGTACAACTAAAAACCCGTATGGACAAGGCCGTGGAAGACTTCCGCAAGGCAATGGCGGCCACACGCACGGGCCGCGCCTCCGTGCACATGATGGACAGTGTGAGCGTGGACTATTACGGCTCACAGATGCCGCTCAACCAGATTGCCCAGGTTCATGCGCCCGAGGCGCAGTTGATCACCGTGCAGCCCTTCGACCCTTCGTCGTTGGGTGCTATTGAAAAAGCCATCCGCTCCGCTGAACTCAGGCTGAATCCGATGAACGATGGCAAGCTGATCCGCGTGCCCGTCCCGCCCCTCACCCAGGAGCGACGTCAGGAGATGGTGAAGCACCTGCACCGGGTGCTCGAGGAGCATCGCACCGCAGTGCGCAACATCCGCCGCGACGGCAACGATGCCATCAAGAAAGCGCTGAAAGACAAGAAGATCACCGAGGACGACGAGAAGCGCGCATTGGACGAAATCCAAAAGCTCACCGACGACGAAATCAAGAAGATGGAAGAGATGAGCAAGGCCAAAGAGAAGGAAGTGCTCGCCGTATAAACTCCGACTCCGCCCCGCCCGATCTTTCCTGAGTGCGGGGCCCCTCCGAACGAAAGCACCTTATAATTGAACGATGCCGAAACAGGTTGTCCATGCCGCGTGCCCGCACGATTGCCCCGATGCTTGCGGCGTTTTGATCACCGTGGAAGACGGACGTGCGACGAAGATTCAGGGCGACCCACGGCATCCGGTGACCCGCGGATTCCTGTGCGCCAAAGTGGCGAAGTACCTGGACCGCGTCTATTCGCCAGGCCGCGTGCTGTACCCAATGCGGCGGATCGCACCCAAGAGTGTTGCAGCTGATGCCGCAAACGGAGGCGAGGGCGCCCGCGCCACACAGGTTTGGCGCCGGGTCAGCTGGGATGAAGCACTGGATCAGATCGCCGCGCGTTTCCGTCAGATCATTTCTGAGTTCGGCAGCGAGGCGATTCTGCCGTATTCCTACGGCGGAACGCTGGGAGCGCTGAATGGCGGCTCGATGGACCGCAGATTTTTTCATCGGCTGGGGGCCTCGGAACTGGAACGCACGATCTGTTCTTCGGCGGGCGAGGCCGGGTTGGAGTCTGTATTCGGCGTGAAACTCGGCACCGAGCCCGAGCAGTTCATCCATGCTCGCTACATCATTGCGTGGGCTTCCAATATTCACGGCAACAACGTGCACTTGTGGCCCTTCATTGCCGAAGCCCGGCGCAGGGGCGCGAAGCTGGTGGTGATTGATCCCTACCGCACGCGAACCGCCGCGTGCGCCGACTGGTATCTACCGATCAATCCCGGCACGGATGGCGCACTGGCGCTTGCCATGATGCATGTGATCATCGGCGAAGGGCTGTACGATGCCGACTACGTGGCGAAACACACACTGGGCTTCGATCAGCTGGGGGAGAAAGTAAAGGAGTACCCACCTGAGCGGGCGGCGCAGTGGACGGGGATTTCCGCCGAAGACATCCGCAAACTGGCGCGAGCATACGCTACGGTGCGCCCGTCGGTGATCCGCCTGAATTACGGTGTGCAGCGGTCGGACGGTGGCGGGATGGCCACGCGCGCAATTTCCATGCTGCCTTGCATCATTGGATCGTTGAAAGAAGCGGGCGGCGGAATACACCTCTCGACCAGCGGAGCCTTCGCGTTAAATAAGGACGCGCTGAGGCGCCCCGATCTTAAGCCAGCGGGGCAGCAGCGTCCACCGCGGGTGGTCAACATGGTTAGGTTGGGTGAAGCGCTGAACATGCTGAACGATCCGCCGGTGAAGGCGTTGTTCGTCTACAACTCGAATCCGGCGGCGGTCTGCCCGAATCACAATGAAGTGATTCGCGGGCTTAAGCGCCCGGACTTGTTTACTGTTGTCCACGAGCAATTCTTCACCGACACCACCGACTACGCCGACATGGTCTTGCCGGCGACAACTTTTTTTGAGCACAAGGACTTGCAAACGGCGTATGGCCACTACTACCTGCAAATGTCGAACCAGGCGATCGCTCCGCTTGGGGAATGCCAGTCAAACGTCGATCTGTTCCGCGCGCTCGCCGGGCGCATGGGCTTCGAGGACGAATGTTTCCGCCAGAGCGACGATGCAATGATCGACAGCGCCCTGGCTTGCGGCGACCCCTTGCTGGAGGGAATTGATCGCGAGCGCCTCGAGCGAGAGCCGCACGTGCGGCTCAACTTCGGTTGCCAGTTGCAAGCCGCCAGTTGCCAACAAGGAATGCCGCGAGGCACAGGCAAAGGGGACGATGCCAAAGGGGCATTCCTTCCTTTTGCCAACGGCAACTTCAGGACTCCGTCCGGCAAAGCTGAACTTTACAGCGAAACGCTGAAGGCGCAGGGGCTCGATCCGGTCGTCTCATTCACCCCACCGGACGAGTCGCGGCACGGCCAGCAGAAAACCGCGTTCCCGCTGGAGCTTCTCGCCCGCAAAGCCGACAATTTCCTCAATTCCACCTTCTCGAACCTGCCCTCGGTGAAGGAGATGGAAGAACCAGGCCTGCTCGAAATGCACGCCGCCGATGCCCGCGTTCGTGGCATTGCTCAGGGAGACACCGTGAGGGTTTACAATCGCCGCGGAGAGATCTTGTTGAAAGCCCAAGTGGATGGCGCGGTGCGGCCCGGCGTCGTCTCCGCTTCGCTGAACTGGGCCAAGTTGAGCCCCGGCCTGCGCAACATCAATGTCCTCACCTCAGAAAAACTTACCGACATGGGCAACTCGGCCACGTTTTATTCCGTCTTGGTGGAGGTGGAGTTAGCCAAGCCATCCCCATGAAGCAACCGTCAAGAGTTGCTGCTTGGACGCTTTCCGTTGCACTACCGTATAATTGCAGTTTTCTCACATCCCAGAGGCCGAGGTAGTAGCGATTCATCTTCGCTTTCATCAGGAGACCCTTGTTGTGCCCGAGCGCGCCCGCCCCGCGGGTGCTGCGAACCCTCCATCTTCTTCATTTGCATCGCTTTGCCGGAAAATGCGAGCGACAGCGTGGGCCCTGTCGATCATGCTCCTGCTGCTTTCCGCGCACCCGGCCCAGGCGCAGACGGACGTAATTTCTGAGATCGATGTCACCGGCAACCGCAGAATTCCCGCCGATACCATCAAAGCCCGCATTTTCACCAAACCTGGCGATATCTACGATTCGGCCGCTCTGGAACGCGACTTCAACTCCTTGTGGAACACCGGCTACTTCGAGGACATTCGCTTTACTCGCGAGCAGACACCCAAAGGTTGGCGGGTCATTGTTCAGGTCAAGGAAAAGCCAACCATCCGCGAGATCAACTATGTCGGCCTGAGTTCGGTTTCCACCAGCGACGTTCTCGACCGTTTCAAGGAAGCGAAAGTGGGTCTGTCCGTGGAAAGCCAGTACGATCCCACCCGCGTGAAGAAGGCCGAGGTTGCCATTAAGGGCCTTCTCTCCGAACACGGCCGGCAGTTCGCCACCATCCGTACGGAAGTGCGGCAAATTCCGCCCGCCGCGATCGGGATCACCTTTGTGGTGAAGGAAGGCCCCAAGGTTAAAGTCGGAAAGATCAAATTCGAAGGCAACAAGAACGTCAAGACTCGACTACTGCGCGCCGCCATGAAGAATCTGCGGCCCATCGGCGTTCCCCACTCCATCTTCCTGGAAAACATTTTCGCCAAGACCTACGACGCCACCAAGCTCGAGGAAGATACCGAGCGCGTGCGGAACGAGTATCAGAACCGCGGTTATTTCAAAGTCGTGGTCAACGATCCCAAAACGCAGATCCACGATACCGGGCACAAGGGCTTTCATATCCCGCTGCTGCAGTCGGGACCCGGCAAGGCTGTCGACATCACCATGCCCATCGACGAGGGCGACCGTTATACCCTGGGCTCGATCACTTTCAAGAACAACAAAGCGGTTTCCAACGTGAAGGCCCTGCGCGGGCTTTTTCCCATCAAAGACGGAGACATTTTCAGCAAAGAAAAAATCGCCAAGGGCCTGGAGAATCTCCGCAAGGCCTATGGCGAACAGGGATACATCAACTTTACCTCTGTGCCCGACACCCGGTTCGACGACGAAAAGAAGGTCATCTTCCTCGATATTGACGTCGACGAAGGCAAGCAGTTTTATGTCCGCCGCATTGAGTTCCAGGGCAACACCACCACCCGCGACAAGGTGATCCGCCGCGAGATTGCCCTGGAAGAGGGCAACATTTACAACTCGCGGCTCTGGGAGTTGAGCCTGCTCCGCTTGAATCAGTTGGGGTACTTCGACCAGCTGAAACCCGATGACCCCAACACCAGCGACCGCAAACTCGACGAAAAAGCAGGACTCGTGGACCTGACCCTCAAGGTCCATGAAAAAGGCAAGAACAGCATTGGACTGAACGGCGGCGTCAGTGGCCTAGAAGGCGCCTTCATCGGTCTGAGCTACAGCACCAACAACTTCCTCGGATTGGGCGAAACCCTCCAGGTTCAGGTCAGCGTTGGGAACCTGGCGCGCAGTATTCTGTTCGGCTTCACCCAGCCCTACATGTTTGACCGGCCGCTGCAGTTCGGATTCACTGTGTATGGCAACAAGATCAGCTACAACCAGGCCCGGCAACTCTCGATCTTCAGCGGACAGAACCTGAATCTGCCTAACGCCGTTCTGCAGAACCTGCAGAATTACAGCCAGTCGAGCGCCGGATTCACCACATCCTTGAGTTATCCTCTGCGCCGCTCGTTCAAGCGCGTGGGCATTACTTATTCATTTGATCGCTCGTCTCTGCTCGCGCTGAGCACCGCTTCGAAGAACCTGTTCGAGTTCATCGCCTTCCGCGGAATTTCCGGGCCGAACGCCCTGTCTGGGATTATCACCAGCAAGATCTTCCCCAACTTCTCCTTCAACACCATTGACAGCCCCATCTCTCCTCACCACGGCCACCAGTTGACCCTGGGAGCCGAACTCGCCGGGCTGGGAGGCACGGTTCAGTCCATTCGTCCGATCGCTCAATACAAGCAGTTCATCCCTGTGCAGAAGGGGCGCAATGCATTGGGTTTCAACGTTCAGGGATCGTTCATCAGCGGGTACGGAGGCCTGGTCGCACCACCCTTCCAGCGCTTTTACATGGGCGGAGAAAACGATCTTCGCGGTTTTGACATCCGTTCCGTGTCCCCGATTGCGTTCTTGCCAAGTGCCGGGTCCATTGTCCTCAGAAACCCCGACAGCAGCACAATACCGGTGAATCGCGCTTTACCTTGCAACCCTTTGCTGTCCTCGCCCCAGTCCAATTGCACAACCGTCCCCATCCCGGTCGACCAGATTGTTTTTCCGGGAGGCGACCTGAGCGTCGTCACCAACCTTGAATATCGCATCACCATTTACGGGCCAGTGGCGCTGGCTCCGTTCCTGGACACTGGCATTGACCCCATTCTTCGGTCGTCGCAGTTGGAGATCGCGCAGTTGCAATACCAGGGTGTGATCAGCACGCCTTATGGCTGCCCCAACCTGGATCCCACCTATGGCAACGGCTGTGCTCCGGGCAAAGTGTTGAACCCCATCCCCTCCAGGGACTTGCAGGTTCTAGGTGCCACCAACTGGCGGCCAAGGATCTCCACCGGCCTGGAGTTGCAGATGTTTTTGCCCGTCATCAATGCGCCCTTCCGCATCTATTGGGCCTACAACCCGCTGCGCCTGGATTCCCTGGCCAACCCGCCAATTCCGATTACGCGCGCCATGTTTCCGCCGGGCGCTGCCGGCGACTACACCTACCACCTCGCCGTCAATACTTACGCGCCCAGTTTTCAGCTCCGCGAGCCGCGGAAGACGTTCCGCTTCACCGTGGCTACCACGTTCTAGGAAAGGGCATGTGACGACTCTTACCCGGAGGACACGGAGTCACGCGAAGGAACCCGTGCCAATGAAGCCCCTCGTCATACTCCGTATCCTTCTGGTTCAGTTGGGTTTTTCTGCGATGGTCACTGACTACTGAGGTTCATGTGGGTTTGACGGCAGCCGAGTTGGCTCTCTATAATTCTTGTGATCCACACCATGCAAGAAAGCTGATCAGGGGTGGACGGCACGCCCTAACCCCGGCGTGTGACGCTGGCAATCTAGTGCGCCTCATCCGATAATGTCCGACGGCGGCCGTGCCTAGAGCGGAAGACCTCGTGAACGCGGCCCAGCGTAGCCTGAAAGGGTAATCCAAGTTCATTTCTGGAACCATGATTTGCCAAAGCAAGGTTCCGAGGAGTTTAAGTAATCCAATGACAAGCAAGTTCTTGCGGTCCGTCCTGGGCTTTGTGGTTTTCGTTGCGATTTCCGCATGGGCCCAAACCAGCAGCGCAGCCACTCCGTCCAGCCCAGCCGCTTCGCCCGCGGCCGCGCCGCCTTCCGCCACGACGACCACGGGTTCCGGAACCAAGGTCGGAACCATCAACATCGAATATGCGGTCAGCGGCACCAATGAGGGCCGCCGCGACTTTGAGGCCCTCGACAAGAAGCTGGAACCCAAGAAGAACGAGCTCAAGGCCCAGAATGATGAGCTCGAGAGTCTGCAAAAGCAGTTGCAGACGCAGGGCGACAAGCTCAATGAGGATGCCCGCGCCGGTCTCGTCAAGCAGATCGAAACCAAAAAGAAGTCGTTTGATCGGTCGGTGCAGGACGCTCAGGAAGACGCCCAGAATCAGCAGAAGGAAATCTTCTCCCGCATCCTGCAGAAACTGGCTCCCGTCATCGTGAAATACGCGCAGGACAACGGTCTCGGCATGATCGTGGATACCTCGAACCCCTGGCCGCAGAGCCCGATTCTGTGGGCCGGCGAGGGCGTGGACATCACCAAGTCCGTGGTCGACATCTACAACGCCCAATCCGGCGTCGCCGCCCCCGCTTCGGGAGCAACGCCGAAGCCCGCCGCGACCAAGCCGCCCACCGGAACTGTGACTCCAAAGCCGACAACCCCCAAGCCGACCGAGCCTCCCAAGTAGTCGCTGTCGACACCGCAGGTGTTGGAAAAGTTCCCCGGCCGCACTCGAGAGTGCGGCCTTTTTCTTTTCTCTAGTTCATCCTGCGAACTCATTTTCGGTGTCCATAGAAGCAATTGCATTTTCGTCAGGAGGACACCATGTTTGCCGACACGCTAGAGTCTTCGTGGGCCGAGCGTTCGCGCCGCGGCTGGACAACCTTGACCTCATTTGGTTTGCAGGCCCTGGTGGTGGGCCTGCTCCTGCTGTTGCCTCTGCTTCGCCCGGATGCCTTGCCCCTGCTGCGCCGCCTCTCGACGCCGGTCAGCGCAGGGCAGCTCCCCGCAGAGCCTACGCCGGTCGCATCGCGGCCGCAACCCACCACTGCCACGCAGAGCAACTTCACGGGCCACCGGCTGATGACGCCATCGCGCATCCCGAGCGTGGTGGCGCAGATCGCCGATGACGCTCCCGCGCCAGACACTGGACCAACCGGACCTTACGTTCCGGGGCTCAGAGGGATCGGAGACCCGAATGGAGTTTTCGGGGCAACGCGGGAAGGAGTGCGGCCCGTGATGCCGGTTGCTCCGCCGGCGGTGGCGCGGCCGATTCGCATTTCGCACATGAGCGAAGGCGACCTCATTCGCAAAGTGCAGCCGGTCTATCCGCCCATCGCCCGGACCGCGGGCATACAAGGCCCTGTGGTCCTGCAGGCGGTGATCAGCAAGGAAGGGACGATCGAAAACCTGCACGTCATCACAGGCCACCCCCTACTGGTGCGCGCCGCCATCGAAGCCGTAAGCGAGTGGCGGTACCGCCCCTACATCCTCAACAACGAACCTGTGGAGGTGGAAACCCAGATCACAGTGAACTTCTGGCTCAACAGAAACTAAAATTCATCTCACAAATGGTCAACGAGTGAATTGCCGATGTTTCAACAGCAATCCCCTGTGGTCAAGTAAACTTGGTGCCGATTCTCACTATGACCCTTCGTACCTCAGTCATGACCGCCCTTCTGACCACAGGATTCCTAGGTGTTCTTTTTGGCCAGTCGAATCGCGGGGCTGCGCCGCAGCATAAGTTCACCGAGCTTTCCCGCGAGGACAGCGCACGACTTGAGCGGCAGAGAGCAGTCGTTCTAGCCGCCGCCAAGCAACGAAATGGCACAGCGGTGCTCACCAGAACGAAGCGCGACTTGCCCATCCTTCAAAATCTAATTGACGAAAAGGCGTTCAACAAGTCTCAGACGTACGAATTACAGAGCCTCGGTGTCGCCTTCGGGGATGTGCTAGTGAGCGAACTTCCGCTGCGATGGGTAATGGTCACGGACGAGTACGGCACCGACCCAACGTTGCGGTTCAAGGAGACGACCATTCAAATCAACGCCCTCACGATGGTTTCCAAACGAATCGAGAGGGATGAGCCAGTGAGTGTCCAGTGGCTTCTGGACAAGACCCGCGAGCAGCTCGAGGTTAATGAAAAAAAGCTTCGCTGACGCTCGTTCTGACTAGCTCACCCGCCACTGGGGGAGAGAATAAGCGGTACTGCTGTAAACAAGTGATTTCACCCCCTGCCATTTTGTTGAATAGCTTCTAATCGCTGCTGCAGCTTTTCCATCATCCGTACCCCCACCAGACGTAGCCCAACCGTCACTCAGGCCCACCCGTTCCTCCCGCTATAATCGAGCCAGTGGCGACTACTGTAGAAACCCTGGCCCGCGTGGCAACCCGCCCAACCTGGGCGGAAGTTTCCCTCACCAAGCTGCGGCAGAACTTTCGCACCGTCCAGAAGCACGTGGGCGCGAACGTGACCGTCTGCGCTGTCGTCAAAGCCGATGCCTATGGCCACGGCGCGGTCGAGTGCTCGCGCGCGCTCGAGGCTGAAGGCGCACGCTGGCTGGGCGTAACTTCGCTTGACGAGGCCATCCCACTGCGCGAGGCCGGCATCGAGGCGCGAATCCTTCTCATGACCGGTTTCTGGCGCGGCGAGGAGAGCGAAATCGTGCGCCTGCGCCTCACTCCCACGGTCTGGGAGCCCTGGCACATCGAGTCGCTGGAAAAGGTGGCTGCCACTGTTGGGGCGGGGCCGCATCCCGTGCATTTGAAAGTCGATTCCGGGATGGGCCGCTTGGGCGTGGCCCTCGACAAGTTGCCCGCCGTGCTCGCCGCTCTGAAGTCCGCATCCCATCTGGTTCTCGAGGGCTTCTCCACCCACCTGGCTTCGTCCGAGATCATGGATGCTCCCTCCGTGACCGAGCAGGAGCGCCGTTTTGCTGACGCGCTCCGCCTTGTGCGCGCCGCTGGTTTCGATCCACCGTTCGTGCACGTCGCCAACACCAGCGCCGTCATCTCGCGCCGCGAGACCTGGAACACCATGGTGCGCCCGGGCGTCGCGCTCTACGGCTACTACTTGCCGTTCACGCGCGCGGGAAGAGAAGTCAGCGGCGGCACGTTGCGGCTCCCGGTCAAACCCATCCTCACCTGGAAAACGCGCATTCTTTCGCTGCGCGATTTCGCCGCCGACGAACCGCTCGGCTATGGCGGGACTTACGTCACCAAGGCTCCGGCGCACGTCGCCGTGCTGCCCGTGGGCTACGCCGACGGCTACAATCGCCAACTTTCCAATCGCGGCCGTGTCATCGTGCGCGAACACTACGCCCCGATCGTGGGCAGCATCTCCATGGACCTGACCCTGGTGGACGTGACTGGAATCCCCGGCGTTGCCGTAGGCGATGAAGTCATTCTGCTGGGAACCGGAGAGGGCCTCAGCGTCGATGCCCTCGAACACGCCCGCCTGGCCAGCAGTTCTCCCTACGAGATTCTCTGCAACATTTCCAAGCGCGTGCCGCGCAGATATGGAAACGGATAGTTTCTGAGGTTGCGACGGATAACTGTCGACTGGTCGGCTAACGGTCGGAAAGATGATCGCAGCTGAAGACCGGTGTGTCTCCGCCGTGGAAAGAGCCCTGCTCAGTCTGGGACGCTGCCGCAGGCCTTTCCGTGCACCGCCGGTAGGATCCGGTTGACTAGTTCACGATCTCCCGCCGGATCTTTGAGGATTTCCCAACCCGTGAACACAGCAATCAGATTTTCCTCGGGGAAGACCATGAGCCGCTGCCCGCCGAAGCCCCTGGCCATCCATATATACCCCTGCCGATCCGTGCGCGGAAGCAGCCACCATTTGTATCCATACTTGAAGCCGTCCTCGGCATCGATGAACGGGGACAGCGACTGCTTCACCCAGTCTTTCGACACAATCTGCTCGCCGTCCCATATTCCGTCGTGCAGATAGAGGTATCCGATCTTTGCCAAGTCCGTCGTGCGCAGAAACAGCCCTCCTTCGGTGTCGGCCAATCCTAACGGCGTCCGTTTCCAGAAACTGTCCATGCCCAACGGCGCGAACAAGTACTTCGCTCCATACTTCTCAATGTCCTGGCCCGTCTCCTGCTGGAAGATGTAAGCCAGTAATTCCGACACGCCGCTGCTGTAGTTGAAGACCTGCCCCGGTTCCTGTGCCATCGGCCGGTCAATCACGTACTGTACCCAATCGTCTTTGGCCTCCATCAAACTTGCGTCGTTCTTGGGATCGTCATAGGCCACCTGTTCATTCCAGTCCAGCCCGGTCGACATCGTCAAAACGTGGCGCAGTGTGATACGCCGCTTTCTTTCATCGACGTTCTTCACCTTCGCCACGTCGAAATACTTAAGGAGCGGGGTGTCCAGGCGGGCCTTGAAATCGCCACGAGTCATGGCGATTCCAATGATGATCGAAGAAACCGTCTTGCTCACCGACTGCATGCTGTGCAGGTCGCTGCTGTGATAGTAGGGATGCCACGCGGGGTCGAAGTAGTTATAAGGCCCAGTCAGATGAGCGTTCAGCGGCCCACGCGTCTTGGCCTCTTTTGCGTAGATAGTTCCATAGTCATGGGAGTAAGTCCGCTCGAAGACATCGGTTCCGCAGCGGACCACGGCAAAGCTGTCCACCAGCGAATACTTTCCTCTTGCAAGATCAGAGTCCAGCGCTGCAAGAACTTTTTCGTCAAGCCCGACGCTGGCCGGTGCAGCCTTAGCCCACCCTTGGGTCGGCCATTTCGTTTTGCTTGCGTCTTTGCTCTCGATGGTCTGCACGGCCAGAAACACGGTCAGCCCGGACACGAAGCATCTCACGACCATCGACGCAGAATGGTTCTTTTTCATTTGTCAAGCCTCTCGCGATTCACTTGAGTTTTCCGCAAGTAAAATACTGGCGTTACGCTAATGTTCCAAGTTCCTAGGACCTTGCAGCCGGAATCTCCTTTTCGATTCGAAAACGGCAGCGATCATACACCCATCCGGTGTCCGCCGACCGTGGGAAACAATTGTTACCTTGGCGCCCCAATTTTTCGCCCCTTGTCCTTGCTGATCACCGTCCAACCCACCGCTATTCTCCTCACCGCTCATTGACCACAACTTCCTCCCAGCCCTCAATACGTACCGTTACCTGTTTCGTCCCGTATAGCCGCCTTTTTCTCTTGGTAAACTAACGGCAGATGCCTTCATGCTACGCGCAGTGGATGTATGACTGGGAGCACCGGCTAACGTCGGTGGACAACAACCGCGTGGTGCGTCCGCTCGAGTGGGGCGTGGAATGGGCGAGGGATTGGCCTTGCCGCAACGGATGGCGTCCCGGCCAGGCGCCGGACAATCCGGAAAAGTTCTTCGACGACTTCAACCGTCGCATCGTGGCCGCCAGCGATGAGTTTTACTCGTATGCCAAGCCGGCCGATTACCGTTTGGAGCAACGCGAAGTCCAGGTCTTCTCTACGCGCGAAGTGCCCGACCCCAAGCTTGAAGAGAAGGTCAAGGGAACGTCGGCCGAGTTTCTGCGTTTCACTTCGCCGGTGCGCACGCCTTACCCCGAAAACAACCTGGTGAACGCGCGCTGGTTTCCGGCACGCGGACGGCGGGCTGTCGTCCTGCTGCCGCACTGGAATTCCGACGCGATCTCCTATGTAGCCCTGTGCCGTGTGCTGAACATGCTGGGCATCGCCGTGCTGCGACTGAGCATGCCGTATCACGACATCCGCATGCCCGCTGAAATCCGCCGCGCCGACTACGCCGTCTCTGCCAACATTGGACGCACGCTCGACGCGGTGCGCCAGGGCGTGGTCGACGTTCGCTGCTGCTTCGACTGGCTCCAGCAGCAAGGGTACAGTCAACTCGGCATCGTGGGCACCAGCCTGGGATCGTGCCTTGCTTTCATCGCTGCGGCGCACGATCCGCGCGTCCGCGTCGGGGTGTTCAATCACGCTTCGACTTATTTTGCCGACGTGGTCTGGCATGGCCAGTCGACGCGGCACATCAGGCAGGGAATCGAACAGCAGATCGGCCTGGAAGAATTGCGGCAGGCCTGGCTGGCGATCAGTCCGATGTCATATTTCAATCAGTTCTCCCGTTGGCCGAAGAAATCCCTGATCATCTATGCCAAATACGATTTGACTTTCTTGCCGGAGTTCTCGCAGCAGGTGGTGGACGAGTTCGAACGTCACGGTTTGGATCACCAGGTCGCGGTTTTGCCCTGCGGCCACTACACGACAGGCGAAACGCCCTTCAAGTACATGGATGGCTGGCAGATGGCTTCGTTCTTGCGGACGGCGTTTTAGGGTAGCACGCGGCGCTAAGGCCGCGGTTGAAGCTGTAGAATGTGGGCATGGCGACCGGTCGCATGGTTGATTCCGAAGCCGTCGTTGTGCGGCAGCGCGGCGAGTTCGTCATTAGCACCGAACGCGCGCGGCTGGACATGGATGTCGTCCACGGTTTTCTGACGAATTGCTATTGGGCCAAGGGCATTCCACGAGAAGTCGTCGAGCGGTCGATCGAGCACCCGCTCTGTTTCGGCGTCTATGATTCCTCGGGTGCGCAGGTGGGCTTTGCGCGCGTCATCAGCGATTTCGCCACCTACGCTTATCTTGGCGATGTGTTCGTGCTCGACTCGCACCGCGGTCAAGGGCTGGGCAAATGGCTGATGGAATGCATCATGCAGCATCCCGCGCTGCAGAATCTGCGGCGCTGGAGTCTGGTTACGCGCGACGCGCACGGGTTGTACGCGCAGTCTGGATTTACGCCCCTGAAGGCGCCGGAACGATATATGGAACTGCACCGGCCCGATGTCTACGAGACGCTTTGAGAAAGCTTTGAGAAAAGAGATCCAGCCATGAAAACCTCCTCGCTGTCGCGTCCCCTGTACGAAGTGGATCCCGAAATTGCCGCTGCCATCGACAACGAAGCCCGGCGCCAGCACGAGGGCCTCGAACTGATCGCGTCGGAGAACTTCGTCAGCGAAGCGGTGCTCGAAGCCGCGGGCTCGGTGTTTACCAACAAGTATGCCGAGGGATATCCCGGCAAGCGTTACTACGGCGGATGTGAGTTCACCGACGTGGTCGAGAACCTGGCCCGCGAGCGGGCGAAGCAACTATTCGGCGCTGAGCATGCCAACGTGCAACCGCATGCCGGATCGCAGGCCAACATGGAAGCCTATGCGGCGGTGCTGCAGCCCGGCGACACGATCCTCGGCCTGAACCTTGCCCACGGCGGCCATCTCACGCACGGGCATCATCTGAATTTTTCCGGCAAGACCTACAAGATCATCCCGTACGGCGTCACTAAAGAGACCGAAACCATCGACTACGATGAACTGGAAAAGCTGGCGGAGAAAGAGCGCCCCAAACTGATCATCGGCGGCGGCAGCGCCTACCCGCGCATCATCAATTTCGCGCGCATGCGGCAGATTGCCGACAAAGTCGGAGCCCTTTACCTCGTCGACATGGCCCATTTCGCCGGACTGGTCGCGGGCGGAGTTCATCCTTCGCCGGTGCCCCACGCCCACATCGTTACCTCCACCACGCACAAGACGTTGCGCGGACCGCGCGCGGGCATGATTCTTTCCAAGGCGGAATTTGCTCAGGCGATCGACAAGGTCGTGTTCCCCGGGATGCAGGGTGGCCCGCTGGTACACATCATGGCTGCCAAGGCGGTCTGCTTCCACGAAGCGATGCAGCCCGAGTTCCGCGACTACGCCCGGCAGGTTGTCGCCAACGCCAAGGTGCTGGCGGAAACGCTGGCTGCCGAGGGCTTCCGCATCATCTCCGGTGGGACGGATACGCACCTCATGCTGGTCGACGTTTTTTCGAAGGGCATGCTGGGCAGCGAAGCTGAGAAGGCGCTGGGCGAGGCAGCCATCACGGTCAACAAGAACGCGATTCCCTTCGACACCAACCCGCCACTGAAGCCGAGCGGCATCCGCATCGGCACGCCGGCCCTGACCACCCGCGGCATGAAGGAAGCCGAGATGCGGCAGATTGGACGCTGGATCGCCGAAGGGCTGCTGCATCGTACGGACGCGTCTGTCCTGGCAAAAATTCGCAAGCACGTGCTCGAACTTTCCGAGAGGTTTCCGCTCTACGCGGAGCGCCGGGCGAGGGCACAGGCCGAGGTGCGGGCCTAGCCCGCAATTCTCCTGTTTTCTTCTCCACTCTCTGTGATTAAATGCCATCCGTGAAGATCGCCATCGACATCCGGCGGATGAGCGAGTTCGGCGTTGGCACCTACATTCGCAATGTGGTGCGAACCCTGGGCCGGCTGGACCACGAGACTACGTACATCCTCATCGGCTCTCCTGCCAAGGTCAAAGAAATTGGTCCCCTGCCGGCGAATTTTCACACGGTTCCCCTGGCTGAACCCGAGCGATCCATAAAGAGCTATCGAGAATTCCGCGCGGTGGTGAAGCGCCTCGAATGCGACCTGGTGCATATCCCCAACCTATATTCCGTTCCCCGTGGCTTGCCTTGTCCCTACGTGATGACGGTGCACGATCTGCTGGAGCACATGTCGCGGGCACGCCAGCGCAGCGGTTTCTGGGGATCGTTGCACTTGCAGTTGACGAATCGGGTTTTGAGCGGTGCAGCGCGGATCTTCGCGGTCTCGAATTTCACCAGGAGCGAAATCGAGAAGCTGTTTGGCATTCCCTCGGAGCGCATCGAAGTGATTTATAACGCGATTGACGAACGCTTTCTCCGCGGCCATGCGAGTGCGGCGGACCGCCAGTTAATCGCCGAGCGCTACCTGGTAACGTATCCTTTTCTCCTTTATGCCGGGCGAGTCAGTCCGCACAAGAACGTGGTGCGCATGATCGAGGCTTTCTCCGCTCTGAAGGCCGAATTGGAAAAGGACCATGCTTTCCCTGATCTGAAGCTGATCATTATCGGCGACGATCTTTCCGGTAACCCGGACTTGCGGCGGACTGTGATCCGCAGCGGCGTGCAGAATGACGTGCGCTTCCTGGGATTCGTACCCATCGAGGTGTTGCGCATCTTCTACGATGCGGCAAAGATTTTCGTCTTCCCCTCGCTCTACGAGGGTTTTGGACTGCCGCCGATCGAGGCGATGGCGCACGGTACGCCGGTAGTAACCTCGAACGTGTCGTCGCTTCCCGAAGTGGTGGGCAACGCCGCCGTGATGGTAAATCCCGATAATGTTTTCGAGATCATGCGCGCCCTGCACCGGGTGCTGCTCGACCAGCCCCTGCGCGACAAGATGAAGGAACGCAGCTACCAGCAGGCCATGAAGTTTTCCTGGGAGAAGTCGGTGCGGCGCATCATGGATGCATATCAGAACGTAGCAGGCGGAAAGGGCCGGGCAACACCCGTGGGGCAGCAGCCGCCAGTGGGTACAAATACGACGGCAGGTGTGGCATGAGAGGCCGAACTAACGTTTCGACGCAGACGGAATTACCGACTCCTACCTGAATTCTGAATCTACTTCAGCAAGGGCTGGCCTGGCGATCCGATGGCGAGTTTGTGGAGTTTGGCGGTAATGCGGTCGCGGTCGGCGTCAGTCTTGGCGGCGGCCAAACGCTTGCGCAGCTGGACGATCTTTTCATTTCGCGTGCGGCGCCGGCGAATCTCCGGACGACGGCTGGGTGCGGACATCAGTTTTGGCTCCTGGATGAGAGTTGAAAATCAAGTATAGCACTGGCATCGGGGAGCCTTGGCCAGAGCCACATCGCCTTTGACCCCGCTGAAGCAAGGCTTTCGCCCAGCAAAGTAAACTTTGCTCAGAATGACGATCAGACTGCACGAATTCTGCGACGTCGCTGTGCCCGTCCCTCTGGACATGGTCTTCACCTATCGTGTACCGGCCGAGGCCGCGCCGATTGTCGGCGGCAGAGTGCTGGTGCCGTTTCGCCAGCAGCGCATGACGGGCATCGTTACCGAGTTGCATGACCGAAAACCATCGGTCACCACCAAAACAATTCTGAACGTCCTCGACGCGACGCCCGTGCTCGGCGAAAATCTACTGCGCCTGGGCCGCTGGATTGCCGACTACTACCTTGCTCCGATCGGCGAAGTTTTCCGCACCATGCTGCCGCTGGGCGCCGAATTCAAGCGCAGCATCACTTATCGCATTACCGAAGAAGGGCAGATGGCGCTGCATCTCGCCGGAATGTCGGGATCATCGGCGCGTTCGCGTCGCACACCGGAGGAGCAACTCGCGGAATTCCGCGTCCTGGACTACCTCGCAGCGCACGAGCCGGGAACCGAGAGCGGGGGAGTCGCTCAGGTCCGGGAAGCAACGCTGCGTTCCGCAACTCGTGCGTCTAAAGCTGTGCTTGTTGGCATGGTACGCAAGAACTGGATCGTCCGCGAGGACGTCTCCGGCGCGCGCAACGCGACCCGCACCGTACGCGTGGCCTTGCTCCGGTCGGCGGAGGGCAAGCTGAACGCCAATCAGCGTGCGCTGATCGAGACACTGGCGGCAGCGGGAGGCAAGGTTGCTGTGGAGACCCTGCAGTCTCTGGAAGTGCCGCGATCGACGCTGGGCACGCTGACGCGGCGGGGTTTAGTCGAGATCAGCGCGGAGCCAGCCGGCTTCGAGGTGTCGCGCAGTAAGCCCCGGCCATCGCCGTTCGAGTTTGACTTCAACGCCGCGCAGCGAAGTGCGCTGGCCCGCCTCAAGGAAAATGTTGAGGCACGAAAGTTTTCCGGCATGTTGCTCCACGGAGTCACAGGCTCGGGCAAGACCGCCGTCTATCTTGCCGGCATGCGTGCGGTGCTGGAAGCGGGACGTTCCGCCATCCTGCTCGTGCCTGAGATCGGCCTTACGCCGGCGGTGGCCGCCGATCTGCACCAGGTCTTCGACGAAGAAGTTGCGATCCTCCACTCCGCGCTCACCGATCAGGAGCGCGCCGAACAGTGGCACCGCATCAATCGCGGCGAAGCCCGGATGGTGGTGGGCACACGTTCCGCAGTGTTTGCTCCGGTCGCCGATCTCGCCCTGATCATCGTAGACGAAGAGCACGACGCTTCCTACAAGCAGGAGGAAACGCCACGCTACAACGCGCGTGATGTAGCCGTAATGCGCGCCAAGATGGCCAATGGGGCCGTCGTGCTGGGATCGGCCACGCCGTCGCTCGAGTCGTATTTCAACGCCACGAAGAACAAATACGCGCTGGTGGAACTGCCCGACCGCGTCGAGGACCGTCCCCTGCCGGAGGTGGAGATCATCGACATGCGGCAGGAGTTTCAGGAAACCGGCCATGAGCAGGTCGTCTCGCGCAAGCTGGCTGCCGAAATCGGGGAGCGGCTTGATCGCAAGGAGCAGGTCATGATCCTGCTCAACCGCCGCGGCTATTCTCCCGTGGTGCTTTGCCGCACTTGCGGAAAAACTCTGGAGTGCCAGAACTGCGCCATCGCGCTCACCCACCACAAGCGCGAGCACAGGATGGTGTGCCACTACTGCGGTTATACCGCGCCCGTGCCCAAAGCGTGCGTGCACTGCGGCAGCGAGTACGTTTATTTCCTCGGAACCGGTTCGGAAAAGCTGGAAGAACTGCTGCACGGGATGTTTCCACAGGCCCGCATCGGGCGCCTGGACCGGGATACCGTCCGCGGCCACGAGGATGTTGAGCGTGCGCTGAATGCGCTGAACGACGGCGACCTCGACCTGTTGGTCGGCACGCAGATGATTGCCAAAGGCCACGACATTCACGGCGTGACGCTGGTGGGGGTGGTAGGCGCGGATATGGCGCTGGGGATGCCGGACTTCCGCGCCGCCGAACGCACATTTCAGTTGCTCACGCAAGTGGCCGGACGCGCCGGCCGTGGCGAGTCGCCGGGCAAGGTGGTTCTGCAAACTTATTTTCAGGATCACTACGCGGTGCAATATGCCGCGCACCACGATTTTGCCGGTTTCTACGAAAAGGAATTGCGCTTTCGCAGTTGGATGCACTACCCGCCGTACTCGGCGCTGGCCAACGTGCTCGTGCGCAGCGACCGCCTCAACCACGCGCTCGAGTGGTCTGGATTGCTCGGAAAATGGTTTGAGAAGACACGCCACGAAGGAGTGCGCGTCCTGGGCCCCGCCGCGGCGCCCATTCTCCGGCTGAAGCGCGACTATCGCTACCATTTCGTTCTGAAGTCGCCCAGCCGCGAGAAGCTCAATACAACCCTGCGGGCTATGCTGGCCTACGTCGCGAAGGAGAAGATTCCCCGCACGCAGGTGATTGTGGATGTGGATGCGCTGTGGTTGATGTGAAGGACTGCTCTTGGCTACTAGCTTCTGGCTTTGGCTGGCAGCGAGATGCTGTAGCCGCTAAGAGTTGACGCCCGAAAACCCAGCCTAAACAAGCTGCTCAAAAGCTCAAGATTCGTATCAGGGTATGCCTTCAGGCATACCGCAAGAGTCGCATTGGCAATCGCGCCTTTAGGCGCTGCGATTAGAAACTGAGGTCTCCGTAGTGCCTGAGGGCGTGGCTCCTGAGGCAGGGCTTCCGGCACGCCTCAACGCGTACCCTGATACAAATCGTAGATGTACGGAGGCTATCGCGCGTCCACTCTTCCTCGAATCACCACCACCGAGGCGGCGGGCAGATCGTAAACCGTATCTTTGCCCGCATTCACCGTCGAGCGCGCGATTGGCCCATCTGGATCGGCCACACCCTTGGTATAGGCGACAACCGTGCGTTCTGCCCCGGCGTCTGCGTGTGCCATAAAACGCGTGTGCGCGGGGTGCCATTGATACTGCGCGCTCCCGAAGGTCGAAATCTCGACCGGGCCGCGGAAAGAATTCCTCGAGCCAGCAGTGCCATTAGTAAATGCAACGCGCACGCGATGGGACGTCTCCTGGTCGCGATTCACCATCATCAGCGACCACTGGCCGTCCGGACGCTTCACCGCATACGCCGTTACCAATTCGTGGCCTGCACCATCCTCTACATCGCTTTTCGCGGCGAAAACTTCGTGCTCGCCTCCGTCCGCCTGTACCCACTCACGGTTGATGAGTTGCGCCACAAAAAACTGTGCCAGCGGTTGCTGAATTTGGTAGTTTGCGTCGACGGTGAACATCCCAAACGTTCCGGGAGAACTGTTGCACCCGGGCTCCATCTGCAATGGCAGGTAGTGGAAGAAGTAAACTCCTTTCCCGCCGGAGTTGAGAAAAGACCCGATGTAGTCGGCCAGCCACACCCCCGCAAAGATGTCCTGATACGTTTCGCTGGCGCCGGAGGAAAGATTCCCCTCGGTGATAAACATCGGCATATCCGCGGGGATGCCGTCGTCATGCCAGGTTTGCATGATGTGGCGCACGAGTTCCGGCTCGTCGTAGAGCACGCCCCACGGCGTTTTGCAGGGATCATACGGATAGTGCTCGAACGAGAAGAACGCCAGATCGTTCATGCGTCCGTGCTGCTTCAGGTAATCGACGAAGCGTCCCGTCCAAGAAACTTTGCCGTTTGCGTCCGGCCAGACCTCGATATCTTTGTTCACGCCCTGGAAAGACGGTCCACCCAGTTTCAGCGTGGGGTCGATGCGATGAATCGCCGTCGCCCACTGCACGTAGAGCGCGGCGTAGTCTTCAGGGAGCATGTACTGGCCGTCCGCCTCTTCTCCCATTTCGATGTAGGAAATCGGATAGCCGCGCTTTTTCAAGTAGGCAATCTCGGCTGCGGCGTTGTCGGGAGTGTCATAGAGCATGGCCACCGGAACCATGGCAGGCAGCCCTCGAGTCACGCCGCTGCTGAAGAACAGGTCGAAGCCCATTTGTGCCTGCTTGTTCGAGCCCATATCCGATGGCTCGTGCCACGGATCGACCGACGAGACATACGTGGTGGTCTGCTCCTGGTCCGGAGTATGCCGTACGATGTCGTGCAACTGGCCATCTCGGGTTGTGGTTCCGAGATAGAGTTCGCGAATAGCGTATCCCACGCAGTTTCGCGGATCGGAGGCTCCGTCGGCGTCGCAGGTGTTTGACGATTCGGTCATCCAGATGCGAATGAACTTCACGCCTGTGGGCGTGTCGCTCAGAGGAATCGTCTCGGTTCCACCTTTTCCTTTCTTCACCTCGCCCAGCGGAAATGTTTGCCAGACTCCGCGCGTTGCGGATTTGATCGGATCGTCGCCGGTCCAGTACTGCACCACGAAATGCGTGGCATAGGGCTCGCTCCAGGCAATGCGAATGGCGTTTACCTGCTGCATTTGTGCCAGATCCATCACCACCCACTGCGGATGCAACGCATCGCTCTCGCCCGTAAAGCGTTGTGTGAGGTACGGATTGCTCTTCCAGAAAGAGTTCAAGTCACCGTCGGTCAGGCGGGAAAAACCGACATTCTCCGTGCCGTCGTTGCGCGTAAATCCACGCCGCGGCAGGCCGTAGCCGTAGGAGTAGCGAATGGTCTCGCTCGGAGTAGCCGAACCCGTGAAGTAGCCTTTTCCCGCGGGATCGCTCCACGTTCCGTTCGGATTCCAGTGCCAGGCCTCGACCGCGAGCTCCGTATTCTGCCGGTACGTGACTGGTTGCCAGCCCGAGGCGAGTGTCTTCTCCAGCGTGGGCGGCAGCAAGTCTTTGTCGATGGCCTCGACCGGAATGCGATCGACTCCTGCGCCCAGTGTTTCCTTCGGCACAAAGTGGTTGTTGGGCTGCGAGATGTCGACCTCGATCGTCTGGGCCGCCGCGGAAAACGTGAACCCCAAACTTATGGCCGCAAGCGAGAAAACCATCGCTGTCTTCTTCAAGGCAAGTCTCCAGTGCGTAATTAAAACGATTGAATACGGGAGTATACGAGAAAAGCGGCTACGTGCGCGAGTCGGGTTCTGCGCCCGAGTTCCAGGAACCGGCGCTTCCGGCGTAGTCATCCGCCACCCGTAAGGATACAATGCCACCCGGCATGGCTCCATGAACAAACTGCATTCATCGACTCCAGGAGGCACGACGCTTGTCTGACCTTTTCGCTACCAAGCCGCTGGACGCGTTGCTGGTCGAGGCACGCGATGAGAGCGGCACCGGCCTCCGCCGGGTGCTCGGTCCGGTCAATCTGGTCACCCTGGGCATCGGTGCAATCATCGGCGCGGGGATCTTTGTCCTAACCGGAACGGTGGCGGCGAACTTCACCGGACCGGCGATTGTTTTGTCGTTCGTCCTGGCAGCTTCGGGCTGTCTTTTCGCCGGACTTTGCTACGCCGAGTTCGCTTCGCTGATTCCGATCGCCGGATCGGCCTACACCTACGGTTACGCGACCCTGGGTGAAATCTTCGCCTGGATCATCGGCTGGGACCTGATCATCGAATACGCTTTTGGATCGGCTTCCGTAGCGGTGGGCTGGAGCGGAAATCTGATCACTCTTTTTCAAAGCTTCGGCATCCAGATTCCCCCTCAGCTTACTGCGCCTCCTGGAACGTCGCTGGTCCTTTACAACGGCCAATGGGCGCGGCTCGCCACGATCGGGCCTTCGCTCCTGAGCGCGGGGGTTGATCCTGCCAAGCTACCTTCCACCCATGGCATTCTCGATCTTCCCGCCTATCTCGTGATCGCCCTCATGACCGTTATCTTGGTGATCGGCGTGCGCGAGTCCGCCAATTTCAACTCGTTCATTGTGTTCATCAAGGTTGGAACCGTTCTCACATTCATCGCAATCGTGGCGGCTTATCTGTTGCGGCATCCGGGAGTTTCCGCCGCGAACTGGCATCCTTTCATCCCGCCCAACCAGGGATCGTTCGGAGCTTTCGGCTGGTCGGGCATTGCGCGCGGAGCGGGAGTGATTTTTTTCGCCTACATCGGATTCGATGCCGTCTCCACGGCGGCGCAGGAAGCCCGAAATCCCCAGCGCGATATGCCCATCGGCATACTCGGTTCACTCGCCATCTGCACCGTACTGTACGTCGCACTGGGTTGGATGCTCACTGGAGTGGTGAACTACACCACGCTGAACACCGCGGCTCCGGTGGCCCTGGGCATCCAGGCCACCGGCGTGCGCTGGGGGAGCATCGTGGTCATGCTGGGGACTTTTGCCGGCCTGACCACTACCATGCTGGTCATGCTCCTGGGGCAATCGCGCGTGTTCTACTCCATGGCCCGCGACGGACTGCTGCCCGAATGGGCGGGGCGCGTTCATCCGCGTTTCCGCACTCCCTGGATTTCCTCGATCATCGTAGGATTTTTTGTCGCGATCATTGCCGGAGTGTTGCCCATCGATGTGTTGAGCCAGCTCACGTCGATCGGGACGCTGCTGGCATTTGTGATTGTGTCCGCGGGTGTATGGGCCTTGCGGGTGAAGCGTCCTGACTTGCCGCGCCCGTTCAAAACACCGCTGGTCCCGGTTGTTCCGATCATGGGGATACTGATCTCCCTGGGACTGATGGCCAGTCTGCCGTGGAACACTTGGCTGCGGTTGATTGTTTGGCTGATCGCCGGGATGGCAATCTATTTCGGCTACGGGCGCAAACACAGCCGCCTGCGAAATCCGTCTCGGACCCGATGAGCTTGGGTTTCGTCCAGATTCCAGACGGCGGGCCCCGCCTATTTACCCCGCCACTGCTCCATGACGCCCCGGACAAATTCCGGGACAGACGCATGCGCGAGGGGCGCAGGGGCAAGTGTAAGCACAAGCATTGCCAACGCGAAGACCGCCAGCCACGTCCGCCCTCCGGAAACCCGCGGCCAGTCCGCCACCTGCGGATGCCGGAAGCTGCTCAACTGCAGCAAGATTGCCCACACAAACCATCCCGTCCAAAGGTAATAGGCCATCGGCAGCAGAACCAGAATGGTGAGGCGCGACACGAACTTATGTGCCCGCGGCGCAAGAGAGAAAATAATGTGCCCACCATCCAATTGGCCGCCCGGCAGCAGGTTGAGTGCGGTGGCAAACATCCCAACCCAGGCTGCAATCGCCACGGGATGCAGCAGCAGGCGTTCCCAGGAGAGGCCCGCCGTGCCGTGGGCCATTCCGATCCGTTCGAGCGCGCGCCGTGCCAGTTCGAAAACCAGCGGATAGTTCAGTTCGTAGTCCGGCGCGGCTGTTCCAAAGGGCAGGGGCTTTGAGAGTCCCAGCGAAAACACGAGCAGCACCGCCGCGACCACAAAGCCCGCGATCGGGCCCGCGACGGCCACATCAAACAGCGCGGTGCGCGACCGGATTCGCGAGCGGATCAGAATCACCGCCCCCATCGTGCCGATCGGCGTGGGCATCGGAATGAAGAACGGCAGGGTGGCATAGATTCCGTAGCGCAGACAGCACAGGTAGTGTCCCATCTCGTGCGCCAGAAAAAATAGCATCACCGCGGCGGCGAAAGGCACGCCCGCAAGCAGCCGCGCCGGGTGAGAAAACACCCAGCTCGCCGGAAAATACGGGATCGATCCATCCTCGAAGGAAAGCGCCGGCTGATTGTGCATGAAGTTGTACTGCATGCGGGCGCCCATCACCAGCGTGGTGAAGCAGGTCAGCAGCAGGAGCAAGGCGTGCAGCCAATATCGCCGCGGCGGCGCCTGCGGCAGCAACTGCGGCATCGGCGGATAGAGTTCCGTGGTGGAAGAAGCCAGTGGAGGCGTGGGTTCTGACATGCGTTCTTGGGCCTTGCCAGTCCCGCAAAGCCTTATCTTTGATGCTACTACGAGGGCAGTAAAACGCGCCTGATCGGGGAAGGTCTTACGCATCCGGGGGAAACTCAGCGAGTCTTGAGACTGCCTCGAAGCGGGGTGTAGTGGCCGAGCCCCGCCGCATATGGCACTCTCGTGCTATTACGAAAGGGCTATTTATCGCATGATCCCGAAGCCGTAACATATACCGCTGACCGTAGGTACGCCCACGGCCGTTCTCCCCCTCTCGGCCCAGTCATGAGTTTGGTCGCGCAGATTCCGGAGATCGAGCTTCCTTCGCCGACGGCAAACGCGACAAGCGCGTGCCGTGAGGCATGGTATGAACTCTGCCGGCAGGACCTCTCGTACTGGGATGGTCTCCTGCTCGGAACCGATGCCTGGCTTTATCAATATCCCTTCTGGAATGAGCCGCAACGTGCTCTGGGGCTGACGCCCCGCTACCTTGCCTGGGGAGAGCCTGGCCGTCCGCTTGCGTATGCCTGCGTTCTAACCATCGGGTTTCGCCCCGGCAAAATTGGCCTGGTTTTTCGAGGCCCCACCTGCCTGCAGGCCGGAGCAGAAATTCCTCAAGCCGCGCTGGCGAAGTTGCTGGATTGGGCCCGCGCCCAGGGATACATGTTCCTCCGCTTCACGCACTCCGATGCGGAATTGCTGAGCCGCGTCGCATCTCTTGGGGATGCCAGGAATTTCGACGTATTTCCTTTCTTCGTGGATTATCCAATCCTGTCGCCTGATTTTGTGGTCGCGCAGTATGACACGGAAGAGGAAACTCTGGCCAGCTTCGATCGCGAGGTGCGACGCAAGCTCCGTAGGGCCAGCGAAATCGGATACGAGTTCTGCTCCGACGATTCTCCCGAAGCACTGGCGAAGCTCTGGCCTCTCTATCAGGAGTGTTCGCGCCGCAAAGGTTTTCGGCTGGAGCGTCCGCTTTCGGTCTATATGGAGATGTTGCGCCGGGCCCGTCCCCACAATTGCGCGCGTGTTTATTCCACGCGTCTGGACGGCAAAGCAGTGGGCAGCGCTGTGGTGGTGCGCGACGGCAAGTCCGCGCACTGCGTCTTAGCGGCATTCGCGCGGGAGCACCGCAGGTCAGCGGTTTTTCTCCACTGGAAATCGATGCGCGACATGGCCCGGCTCGGCGCGCGGAATTACAACCTCGGCCCGGGCCCCGGATCGCTGGCTCGCTTCAAGCAGCAGTTCGCGCAGCAGCGTGTGGCCTACCCTGGTCCGCTAACCATGGTGTTGAACAAGAACTCGTTCCAGGTCTGGTGGAAGGCGCTCTATCCGGTCGCGAAGTTTCTAAGGCCAGCTTTGGTGGAAGTCTTCTCTCGCCTCTGCTTGTAACGCGTCTATCTGCCAAAGGCTTGACCAGATACCGGAAGGAGGGATTACGGCATTTCCGGAAGCCCGGAAGTCGGAGGCCCGAAGCCGGAAGCCCGAAGCCCGTTCTAATCAATCGACTGCAACTCTTTCCCCGGCTTGAAGCGCACCGCTTTGCCGGGCGGGATCGAAACCTCGGCTCCGGTCCGCGGGTTGCGCCCGATTCCGGTCTTGCGCGGACGCACGTTGAACACGCCAAATCCCCGCAGCTCAATGCGATTGCCGCGGGCCAGCGCATTCTTCATGCTCTCAAAGACGGTTTCCACGGCCAGTTCGGCTTTGGTCTTGGTAATGCCGGTTCTGGCCACCACTTCGTTGATGATGTCGAGCTTGATCACGCACGGCTCCCGGAGGTGGTCTCGCGATTGTCCCTCAAGTGATTGATGCTATGGGAGATAAGAGGGATTGTCAACGGGAGCATCTCTCCCGTAAACTGGCTGGCCATTCCAGCCGAGTCGGCCTCAGCAGCCAGCCACCAAACATTAAGTGATTGGGTAATCGTGTAATTTTTGTGAAGTTGAGGAAACGCCGGTGCCGGAAAAGATCTTCAATTACCTGATTACAAATTATCCGATTACTCAATTTCCCACCAGGCTCCAGCCGCGAAGCGGCGGCATACATTAGCCCAGCACGTAAGTGCTGGGTGCGCAAGAGCGCGAGGGAACCGAGTCCCGCCAGGGAAGCACTGGGTTCTCAGCGTGGGCTTTAGCGCAACGTTTAGATACGTAGGCAGGGTTCTTCCACCGCTCAAGAGACCCAAAATCAAAGTCTTTTAAGTTGGTCCTAACAAGGCCGGAGAGGGTGTGCACCACTGCAAGGTCTGGAACTAGCTGAAGGTCCGCAACTAGCCGACCCGCATGTACGTCGAGTACTGCTCCTCGCCGATGCTGGTAAAAGGCAGCATCTTCAACGGACCGGCCTGCGTTGCGACTTCCCACTTCTGCGGCCCGGTTTTTTTCGTAGCCAGCAACTGCCCGCGCGTCACTTGAGGCTCGGTCTCGGTAATAGCAAACAACACGAGTGGACCCACGAGCAGCGCCACCACATTCGGATGCTGCGAATCAATCGCTTCCAGTCGCGTCCCCAACGGGAGTTCTAACTCGATGCGATCGCCATTCTTCCACTGGCGTACCACACGCGCGAAACTTCCAGCCGTCGCGGGTTCGCGCTTGCCGTTCACCGCAACCGACGCCCCTTCTGCCCACGCCGGAATGCGCAGGCTCACGGCAAACTCCGCTGGATGCGACAATTTCATTTCAAACAGCACCTGCTCGTCGTAGGGATACGCGCTCTTCTGCGTCAGCTCGATCTGCGAGCCGCCCTGTGTCCAGCGCAGGGTCGACGGGATGTACAGATTCATATACACGCCCTGCTCATCGCGGAAGTAACAGTTGATCCGGTAATCGGCCGCCACCTGGGGCAAAGTGCCGGAGCAGCACGGCCAGCGCTGCGCGTGGAAGACCTTGCGCCCCTTGAAGTTGTAATCCGAATAGTAGAAGGCGCGGCCATCGGGTTCGAGCCGCTTCGCGCCCAGCACCGTGTTGTACATTACGCGCTCCATGCTGTCGCCATAGCGCGAATCGCCGGTCACGCGCAGCAAGTAACGGGTCAGCTTGAAGTGGGCGTAGGAACCGCAAGGCGTTTCAAAGCTGCTGTGGCTGCCGGTAAGACTCTTGTAGATTTCTGCGCTGCCGGGTGCGCGCAAGATCTCGTCCGGCCCCCAGCCGCCAGTGGCGAAGCTCTGCGCCGCGATCATGTCGAAACCGTTTTTCGCGGCGCGCAGATGCCTCTCGCTGCCCAGCGTCAGATAGGCCTGCATCGCCGAGCACAGCGAGTTCACGTGACTGTAAGCGTGCCGGCCCTCCAGGTCGCTGCGTCCCTCGGCCAGCGGATCGTAATACAAATTGTCCAGATACTGAATTCCCAGCGCCCAATACTGCTCTCCTGCGCCGCGCTGATAGGCCAGAAACAGATTCTCCGAAATCGTATAAGACTCATCCCACGTCCACGACGGATCCGTCTTGTCCAGACGCCAGACATGATCGTGCTCCACCGCATGCTTGGGAAAATACGGCAGTGCGGCCTTCGTGGTTTCGTCCATGATGGCAAACGCATCGGGATCGCCGGCGTACTTATGCGAATCGATCAGCCCGCACACCAGCTTGTCGTAGGAGTAAGTAGGGAAGCGGTTCTTCTCGTAAAAGCCGCCGCCGATCGTCTTGGCGTACAGCCGGTTCAACCGCAACACTTTCTCGCGCGTCTCCGGCGACCGGTTGATGGCATAGCTGCGGGCCAGCGCCGACACCCATTGCCCGAAGGTCGCGCCGGGAGCGAAGCCTACGTCAAATAGATGATCCTCGTTGTGCGGATCGAATTCATACCAGCCGCCTAAATCTTCGCCCGGCGCCGGCTGGCCGACCATCTCGCGAAACGGCTTGAGCAGGCTGTCTTCGCTCAGATTCATCAGCAGCTCGTGCGTTTCGGCGAGCTGCTTCTCATGCGGATCGCTGTCCAGGACAACATCAGCGTAGCTGAATTCCTCGAGAGGTTTCCGCGCGGGTGCGGTTGCCGAGCCGTATGCAAACCGTAAGCCCGGAAGCAGGCTCGCTGCTGAGATCAAAGAAGCCGACTGAATGAATCTTCGGCGAGAGATTTCAGAGGAGGAGAACATGCTCGTTTCCGTGCTGCAGGCTAATCCAAAGATAGATGAAAAAAAGCCAGACGAAAAAGATAGGCGAAAAAAGACTGGCGGAAAAGAACCTGTGCCTGGAGAACCGTGCTACCGCGCGTTCTCCCCTTCTTTGTACATGTACTTGATGGCGGGCTTGTAGATCATCAGGTTGGGCAGGCCGCCATCGCGGTTCACTTTGAGACAGTGCTTGTCGTACCACTCGATGGTGCCGTGCACTTCCTCGCCGTCGCGCAGAACCACCACCATCTGCGTCCTGGTCTGCATCTGTTTCTGATAGTAAAAGTTCTCGGCGTTGGTTTGCTCCGGAGGCGCGGTTTTTCTGCCTCCGCCACCCATGGAACGGTCGCCGCCCCCTCGCTCGCCGCCGCGTTCCGCGCGTTCGTGCCGGTCCGGCCGTTCGCGGCGCTCTGCTGACTGTACCGGGCTGGAGTTATGGTTGCCGTGGTTGTGTTCGTTGCGCGGCAACGTGGGCCGGATCAACTTGCGGTTGGCAAAATTTTCCTGCTCACCGGGCTGGCTGGCGGAAACGGAATCCATGATTTCCTTCATAGTGGCGCTACCTCTGCACACGCATTCGCTCAAGCGGCTAATGCGGGGACCCTGGCGGTTGTACTTCGAAGGCGTAAGATTTTCCTTACCGTACCACAGGAACCCACCCCTGACAATCCCTCCTGGGGGTTACAGAAAGGCAGTGTGCCGAATCCTGCATACTGCGCCAAGACCCTGCTCGATTGGCCAGTCAACGACTAAGATCGTCAGCTTGTGTTCGATAGATCGCTTCCCCTCCGCTCTTTCCCGCTCCAGGTGACCACTGCGACCAAAGTGGCGATGATCAGCACGGTCCAGGCAAGCACCGGAGGATACATACCGCCGTAACGCCGCTCCACCATTTTGGCTTGAATGACTGAATTACGGGAAGAAAGCAAATTCCCCAGCTGATAAGCGAATCCGGGAAACGTTCCCCGCACGGCCGGCGGAGAAAGCTCGTTCAAGTGGGCGGGAATCACCCCCCAGGCGCCTTGCACCATGAACTGCATGAGAAAGCCGCCGAGCGCCAGCATGGGAACCGTATGCGAGTAAGCCCAGAGCGGTATAACCGGAATCGCCAGCAAGGCGGCAATCACGATCGCCCGGCGGCGGCCGATTTTTTCCGACCACGTCCCGAACAAAATTCCGCCCAGCAGCGCGCCGATGTTGTAAACGATTGCGATGAAACCCACGGTTTTGGGCGGGAACTGCAAGTTCTTCTGCAGGAACGTGGGATAGAGATCCTGCGTGCCGTGGCTAAAGGAGTTGAAAGCAAACATCAGCGCCACGAGAAATAAAAAGCTGCCTAGGTACGTACGAATGTCCTGACCGAGATGTCGTCCTGCTTTGCGTGATACCCGGCCTTGCAACCACGCCGGAGACTCATCCACCTTCGTGCGGATGTAAATGACCAGGAACGCAGGGAGCGCCCCAATCACAAACATGCCCCGCCAGCCGAAAACGGGGAACAACGTTCCGTAGACCAAAGCCGCAATGAGATAGCCGACTACGTAGCCTTCCTGCAACAAGCCGGAGAAGAAGCCGCGCCCTTTGGCGGGTAGAGTCTCGAACGCCAGGGCCGCACCCACGCCCCATTCCCCGCCCATGGCGACTCCGAAACACGCCCGCATAATCAGGAAGACCTTCAACGAAGGCGCAAAGGCCGAGGCCAGCTCGAAAACAGAGTACGCGATAATGTCGACCATCAACGTGGGACGCCGGCCGAAGCGGTCGGCCATCAGCCCGAACAGGAATGCGCCCACCGGCCGCATGGCCAGCGTCCAGAAAATTGCCTCAGTGACGACGGAAACCTTGGCGTGAAATTGCGTGGCCAGGGCATTCACGCAGAAGATGAGAATGAAGAAGTCGAACGCGTCCAGCGACCACCCCAGAAAGCAGGCGATGAACGTATTCCGCTGCACCGGCGTGAGTCCGCGAAAGTGACCGACGAATTCCATCGCGCATCGTTTCTTGGTTTCCGCGCGATTCCCTCAGCGCGCCAAGTCCTGCGGATGCTAGCATATGTCTTCAATCGGCAATCAAAAATCGACAATCGTCAATTCATACCCCATGCCCGAACTCGAATCTCCCCAGCGCCAGGCGCCCGACTCGCTCATGCTTCCCGGCTTCTGGTATCGCGCCCTGCCCGCCGACCGCGTGCGCCGCAACCAGCTGCACCAGGCGATGCTGCTGGAGATTCCACTCGTCATCGGGCGCGATCGCCAGGGCCAACCCTTCGCACTGCGCGACGCCTGTCCCCACCGCGGCATGCCGCTGCACTGCGGTAAGTTTGACGGGGAAAACCTCGAGTGCTCCTACCACGGCTGGAACTTCGATGTGCACAATGGACAGTGCGAGCTCATTCCCTCGCTGACCGCCGACCAAAAGTTGAAAGTCGACCGTATCTACGCCGGCAGTTACCCGTGTGAAGAGCAGGACGGTTTCATCTGGGTCTACATACCGGAGCCTCCGCTGCCAGGCGCGGGATTCACCCAGCCCGACGAGGCTCCCGATCCGCCTCCGCAGATCGAAAAATTCAGCGCCAGGTACAAGCTCGCCTACCTCACCGCCGACATGCCGGTGAGCATCGACCACGGCATCATCGGCTTGATGGATCCCGCGCACGGCCCGTTCGTGCACCAGGCCTGGTGGTGGCGCAAGCGCGAGAGCATCCACGAGAAGCAGAAGAATTTTGAGCCCATCCCCAACGGCTTTCGTATGAGCGCGCACACGCCCAGCTCGAACTCCGCACCCTACAAGCTTCTGCGTCTCTACGCCGCCGCGGACTCGATTACCACCACGATTGACTTCGTTTTGCCCAACCTCCGCACCGAGACCATCCGCGCCGGAAAGTACTGGTTTTCCTCGCTCACCACGGTTACGCCCATCACTCGCAATCAATGCCGCATCGACGTCGTCGCCGCCTGGAGTCTTTTTCGCTGGCTGCCTTTTGGCCCGGAGTTGCTGAAGTTTGTCTTTGCCAAGTTCGTCGAGCAGGACCGCCGCACCATGGAACTGCAAGCGGAGGGTCTGAAGCACAATCCCCATTTAATGCTGATCGACGATGCCGACCGCCCCGCCAAGTGGTATTTCCAGCTGAAGGCCGCGCATTTGGAGGCCAAGCGCACGGGTGGCGAGATGAAACATCCCATGTCCGGACCGGTGACCCTGAAGTGGAGAAGCTGACTGCCAGAGAACCTTCAGCCACGCGGCCGCTTAGGGAGGTCCCCCAGAGTGCGATCCGGTAACCGCAACTCTTCGTCGCTCACCAGCCAGTCCATCGCTTCCTCCCGCGTCTTGAAGGCGGGCAGATCGCGCTGAGAGAAATTCTTGATGTGTTCGTAAAACACCTTGGGCAATCTCTCAATTCCCACCCATGCCGAGCGCTTCAGGTGCGGCCGGTCGAAGACCGCGCTCTCTTTCAGGCGCTCGATCGCGATGCGGTCAAACTCCGCTCCCGTGAAGTCGGCGAGCAACAGTACCGAGCCGCGAGGTTCGCTGGTCACATAACTTGGGACCAGCAGAGCGATCTTCTCCACTTCTCTCGGTGTGCAGTGGGAAAGATCGGCCAGCAGGACTTGCTTACCTTGGTATTCGATGAAGCGGATGCGGTCTTCCATGGGCACCTCTACTGACGGACGAGAGGCTAGGTCCCCAAAAGCGAGTCCACGACGGTATACACCTCGGCAAGCGCCGAGTCCAGAGCGGCCGGATCTTTGCCGCCGGCTTCAGCCAGGTCGGGACGGCCTCCGCCCTTGCCGCCAACTTTTTGCGCCACGGGGTCAATGACTTTTCCGGCCTGCACGCGGCTCGTCAAATCTTTGGTCACCCCGACGATCAGTGACACGTTACCGTTCGACGCCGAACCCAGCACCACCACGCCCGATCCCAGCTTGTCGCGAAGCTGGTCGACGAGAGTCCGCATCTGCGGGCGTTCCAGATTATCCACGCGGTGGGCGAGAACTTTCACGCCTTTAACTTCTTTGATTTTATCGCCGAGGTTGGCCGCGCTTGATGACGCCGACTTCATCCGCGCCTGATCGAGTTCCCGCGTGAGCCGCTTGATCTCGGCGTCTTTTTTGTCGAGTTCCATCCGTAACGCATCGGCCAGAGATGCCGACACTTCCTCGGAAGAGGGTGCCCCATCCTTGCGCGGTTTTGGCGCAAGGGTGGGACTGACGAAACTCGACACCACCCCTTCTAGTTCGTGATCTTGACGGAAGTGTCGCACCGAGCCTTCCCCAGTGACCGCCTCCACCCTCCGCACGCCCGACGACACGCTGCCTTCCTTCAGAATCTTGATCAGTCCGATCTCGCCCGTCGCCGCAGTATGTGTCCCGCCGCAAAGTTCGGTCGAGAAATCGCCGATGCGGACCACGCGCACCTTGTCGCCATACTTTTCGCCAAACAGCGCCATGGCATGATACTCGTTGATGGCCACGTCGATGGGCACGTCGGCGATGGTCTCGACTTTCTGGTTGCGCAACACTTCCTTGTTGATGAGGTCCTCAATGTCCTGCAGCTCTTCGTCTTCGACAGCGGTGAAGTGCGAAAAATCAAAGCGCAGATGATTCGGCGCAACCAGCGATCCCGCCTGCTTCACGTGCTTCCCCAGAACTTCGCGCAGTCCGGCATGGAGCAAATGCGTAGCCGTGTGATTGCGCATGGTGGACTGGCGAATCTCGGTGTTCACCACAGCGTCGACCTTATCACCAACCTTGAGGGTGCCCCATTTCTCGCGCGCACTTTGCGCGAGAAAGCCTGCCCTGAGCTTGTCGAAGGGTGGGGACTTTACGACAACCTGATGCGCCCGCACGCCCTGGATCGGGTAGTAGCATCCCTTCACCTCGGCGACCACGGTGTTGTGATCGTCCGAGTAGAGCCATCCGCGATCCCCAACCTGCCCACCGGATTCGGCATAGAACGGCGTGTGATCGAGGATGACCTCGCCTTCGGCGCCAGGCTTGAGTTCCTGTGCGCCCTGACCATTGTGGATGATGGCCAGCACTTCGCAACCGTCGGAGCGAGTTTGGCGGTAGCCTTCGAAGAGTGATTTCGGAAGCTGCTGATAGGCGGGATTGGCGGTCTGTTTGGCCGCACCTTTCCACGAGGCACGCGCTCGCGTCTGCTCCTCTGCGAGTGCCTCCTCATACCCTGAACCATCGAAACTTACGTCGTTGTCCCTACAGAAATCTTCGATGAAGTCACGGGGCACGCCATGGGTAGAAGTGAAATAAAAGGCCACGCGCCCGTCGAACGCCGTGGTCCTCCCCCGGAGCGCCTCAGACCACTGCTCGGGGCTTAGCCCACGATTCTTCAGTGCATCGTACTCGCTCTTGGGAATGAGGTTCATTCCTTGCAATGCATTCTTCAGACCCTCTAGCCCGATGCCAAGCGTGCGCGCGAATCGCGTCTCCTCCGCAAGGATCCCCTTCGAGACCTGCTCGGCCGATTCCTTCAATTCCGGGTAGGCGTCCATCATCAGATCACGAACCGCGAACACCATCTCGTGCAGAAATGGCTTCGTCTGGCCTAGCAGCCGTCCGTGCGTAATACCGCGCCGAATGATTTTTCTCAGAACGTAGCCGCGGCCTTCATTCGACGGGAGCACTCCATCCGAAATCAGAAAAGTCGCCGCGCGAGAGTGGTCGGCAATCACTCGAAGTGACGCAGCAGACGATTTGTGGGCGGCCTCGTGTGCCACTTCCATCACGAAGTCTGTAATCCTGCCGCGCCCCGTCAACTCCGCCGCGCGCTTGATCAGCGGCGTAAACAGATCCGTTTCGTAATTCGAAATCACGCCCTGCAGAACGGAAGCCACGCGCTCCAGTCCCATCCCCGTGTCAATCGAAGGCTTGGGCAGCGGGTTCAGTCCGAACAGTGTGCCGTCTGGAACCCTTGGCTGGCGGTCATATTGCATGAAAACCAAGTTCCAAATTTCGACATACCGGCCGCAATCGCAACCGAATGGGCAATCCGCATGCCCCTGATCGGAAGCAGCCGGACCCATGTCGTAGTGAATCTCGCTGCAAGGGCCACAAGGACCGGCATCGCCCATCTGCCAGAAGTTGTCTTTCATCCCGAAGGCAAAAATGCGCTCCTTCGGAACACCGACGCCAAGCCAGAGCCGCTCCGCTTCGTCATCGCGGGGAATACCGTCCGAGGTTCCGGAAGCCAAGGGTGTGCCTTCGAAAATCGTCACATACAGCTTGTCCTTCGCAATCCCGAACCACTCAGGCGAAGTAATCAGCTCCCAAGCGTAGGCAATCGCATCCTTTTTGAAGTAATCGCCGAAAGAAAAATTCCCCAGCATCTCGAAAAACGTGTGATGGCGGTTGGTGAAGCCGACGTTCTCGAGATCGTTGTGCTTGCCGCCGGCGCGCACGCACTTTTGCGAAGTCGTGGCGCGAGAGTAATCGCGTTTCTCCAGCCCGAGGAATACGTCTTTGAACTGGTTCATCCCGGCGTTTGTGAACAGAAGCGTCGGATCATTCGCCGGGACGAGCGACGAGGAATGCACTTCCTTGTGCCCTTTCTGCACAAAGAAGTCCAGGAATTTGCGGCGGATTTCAGAACCAGTCAGCATGATGGGAGCAAACTTTGATTCTAGCACCGCGAAAACATAACCACAGAGGGCACAGGGGACACAGAGAGAACCCTTGCCTCTGTGAACCTCTGTGCCCTCTGTGGTTAATCTGTTCTTGCGGTTACTTCACCGCGTCGGCGGTTTTCTCCGTGCCCTTCTTCACATCGTGGCCCACGTCCTTCACGCCCTTTTTGACGCCGCTGCCCGTCTTCTTAGCGGCCTTCTCGGTAGCCTCACCGGTCTTGTCCGCGGCTTTCTCCGTGCCCTTGGCGGCGTCTTTGGCCACGACTTTCGTCTCGTGCCCAGTCTTGTCCGCCGCCTTCTCTGTTTCCTTGCCTGCCGTCTTGGCGGCGTGGCCGGTGGCGGTTGCCGCTTTCTTGGTTGCAGCGCCGGTCTTATCGGCGGCCTTCTCGGTGTCTTTGCCGGTCGTTTTGGCGGCCTTCTTCATTTCACTGCCGGCTCCGGTGGATTTATCCGTGCTGGTGTCCTGGGCGCGAACCAACGGCGCTGCGCACAGTAACACAGTCACCAGGATTGCTGCCAATCGTGTCTTCATGCTGTCCTCCTCAAGTTGTGACGGATTCGGTCTGCGAGTATGCAACATCGCGCAGGCACAAATCAAACCCGCTACCCTACTCTCTTGAGATGCGGAATCCCAGCGCCAGGATCGCCTTCACCGTCTGCATTGCGGTGCTGCGGTCGTATTTCTTTTCCGATTCCGGCAACTCTTCGTACGGCACCAGCGACGGATGCAGCTTGCGCGCGTCGTCGCGATGCGCGCCCCAGCGCCATCCTTCCGCCATGCGCTGCTTCGCCCACACTTCATGCGCGTTGCGCGCCAGCATCTCAGTCAGCTCGTCCACCTCTCGCGGCAGCCGGATCTGTGACGTGTCCATCGGAGCCGGCCGGTAGTCGTTTGCGGTCATGCCGTTTCGCTTTCTTCTTCGAGCGCGCTCAAGGTTTCGTCATCCACATCCCATTTTTTCAAGATCGTGAAAATCGTCTTCGGACGGAATCCTGCCCGCACCAGTTGCCGGAAGATTCGCGCCGCCTGCTTCTGGTCCCGCGGCTTTTCCAGCCGCTTCTTTTTCAAGTATTCACGCGCCTGCTTCTCTTCGTTGACGCTCTCATAAGTCGTTTCCACGGCCTTGTCGATCACCTCGCCGTGTACGCCTTTTTTTTTCAGTTCCGTAACCACTCGCAGGCGCCCAAATTTCTGATTGTCACGCCGCAGCGAGGAATACGATGCCGCGTACTGCGAATCGTTCAGGTAGCCCTGGTCCTTCAGCCGGCGTATCACCAGTTCCACCAGCGTTTGTCCGTACTCGGATTCAGCTTCCTCCAGCCGCGCCCGCATCAAGCGCTTCAGTTCAGCAACCGTGCGCATGCGCCGTGCCAGAGCGTTCACCGCGTACTCGTAGAGTTCGTCCTCGGAGTAGCTGCGTTTCTTGGGCCGGGGGAATGACATACACGCCAACAATAACGCAATTGCAAATGGGATGCGAACTGTTCGACGAGAATGGAAATGCGTTATTCCGCCTCCTCGCCGGCATAGTGCGGATGCCGGGCGGGGGCACGGCGGCGCGCTTCCCGGGAGAGCTTGCGGAGCCATCGTAGTTCGCAGCGAAACTGCTCGATCATCAGGCTCACCATCCAATCGGCTTCGTGGAAACGGTGGCCGACCTCCTCGCGAATGCCGCGCAGCGTGGCGACTTCCCGTGCCAGTTCCTTCTCCAGGAATTTCTGGCGTCGGAGCAGTTGCTGCTCAAAGATTCCCGGCCGCGCCTGCCACGAGAGTGCGATCCAGGTCAGAAATGGTGGCCGCTCGCGCTGCGTCGTCCACTCCTCCCGCTCGAGCGCGCTGGACAGTGCGGCCCGGCCCTTGGCCGTGGTGGCAAAGACCCGACGCTCCGGGCCGGCCGCCGGATCCTTGCTTTCCGTCGCACGGATCAGATCCCTGGCTTGCAGCTTCTCCAGCGAGTAATACACCTGAGGACGCGAGATGCCTGCCCAATCCTGCACTTCGCGGCGCTCGAGTTCGAGGTTCGCCTGGTAACCGTGCATCGGCCGCTCGGCAAGCAGGCTCAGAAGGACAAGATCCGGTGTCGTCAGTGCGAGCTTCCTAGCGCCGGGCATCCTGCGCCCTCCGCCGGCGGCTCCAGTACCACCACTGGCACTGCTCGAATGGAAGACGCGGGTTTCGTGCCTGTGCCACCGCCGCCTGAAAAACGTCCAGGCAACAAACATCTTGGGCCTGCCCTGTGACGCGGCAGAGTTTCTCGTAGAGCTTCTCCGGATTCTGCTTCGCCAGTTGCCCCACGCCGCGGATTCCGAGAAGCTCGAAATCGCGTGTGATGGCCGGGCCTACGGAAACCAAATCCTGCAGGCGACGGGTTTCGATTGGCATGACAAAAACCTCCTTGACAGGGGCATTTTAATACTGTATCGTCCACTAGTCTAATTTAGACTACATCTCTTCGGCAAGGAGAAAATCCATCCGAATCACGACCTTCGTGCTGACCACCCTATTCCTGCTGGCCGCCCTGCCTCCGGCACAGCCCAAGGCCGAAGAAAGGACCAAAACTATGAATGTGAAAAGAATCACTCCAATTCTGTTCGTTGAGGAAGTGGAGCCTTGCGTGAAGTTCTGGGTAGAACGCATGGGCTTCGAGAAGACTGCTGAAGTCCCCGAGGGCAATAAGCTCGGTTTCGCCATGCTGCAAAAAGGCAACGTCGAACTGATGTACCAGAGCTACGCCAGCGCCGACAAAGATGTGGTCGCCATCTCACAAGTGGTCCGCAAGGGTCCGTCGTTCGTCTACGTTGAGGTGGAGAACCTCGACCAGACGATCGCAGCCATTAAAGGAGCCGAAGTCGTCATGCCCGTGCGCACGACGTTCTACGGCTCGAAAGAAATCGGCATCAAGGATCCGGCGGGACACTTCGTCACCTTTGCGCAATTCGGAAATGCCGCCCAGCCCTGATGCATGCTGTAAGAGGTGACTTGGGCTGATCAAACAAAAAAGGGGCGCGCTTGCGCGCGCCCATCACAAGGAGGAACCTAACCGAAGGCGAATCTCAAAATCCCGCAAGCCGAAAGCCGGAGGCCGGCCCTACCGCCCGTACCCGGCCGACTGCATCGATTGCCGCGAAATGTCGGCGGTCGACGCGATGCCCTGCATGCGCAGCTTGAAGTCGTCGGCGTTGGAAGCGTTCTCCAGCGCGGTTTCATAGTTGACCAGCCCGGCCTGGAACAAATCCCACAGCGACTGATCGAATGTCTGCATGCCGTACTGTGAAGTGCCCGCCGAAATCGCGTCGCGGATGGCGCGTGTCTTCTCCGGCACCAGGATACATTCACGAATGTAGGCGGTGTTGATCATCACTTCCACCGCGGGCACGCGGCCCTCGGCGTCGCAACGCCGCACCAGGCGCTGGCTGACGATGGCGCGCAATACCGCCGCCAGCTGCAGGCGAATCTGCTTCTGTTCCGGCGGCGGAAACACGGAAATGATTCGGTTGATGGTTTCCACCGCGTCCAGCGTGTGCAACGTGGAGAACACCATGTGCCCGGTTTCAGCGGCGTGCAGCGCCGTGCCAATCGTCTCCAGATCGCGCATTTCGCCCACCAGGATCACGTCCGGATCCTGACGCAGAGAAGCCCGCAGCGCCGCGCTGAACGACGGCGTATCCACCTGAATCTCGCGCTGATTGACGTAACCCTTCTTGTCGCGATGCAGAAATTCGATGGGGTCTTCGATGGTGATGATGTGCTCGGCGCGGCTGGAGTTGACCCGGTCCACCATGGCCGCCAGCGTGGTCGACTTACCGGAGCCGGTCACGCCCGTCACCAGCACCAGCCCGCGCGGCATGTCGCAAATCTGCTCCACCACCTTGGGCAGGAACAATTCGTCCAGCGCGCGAATCTTGGTGGGAATCACGCGCAGCACCAGCCCCACATTGCCCCGCTGCTGGAAGATGTTTACACGGAAGCGGCCCAGCCCGGCCACGCCGTAGGCCATGTCGATTTCCGTGGTCTCTTTGAACTTCTGTTTTTGCCGCGCCGACATCATGCTGAACGCCATGGTCAGCATGTCTTCGGCGCTGACCCGCGGCTGGTCGGTCAGCGGCAGCAGATCGCCGTCAATGCGCAGATGGGGATAGTTCCCCACCTTCAAATGCAAGTCCGAGGCTTTGCGTTCGGTTGCGATCCGCAGCAGGTCATCAATATTCATCGCAGAGTTTTCCCGGGAGGCGCTAAACCTCCAAGCTCTCCGTATCATGAACCGAATCGTCACCTTCCCCAAGATGACCTAGGTAATGGCCCCGCCCCGGCAGCCGGACAGCACCTTACGTTCGAGGAGCGCCGCGGTATCCTTCAGGGCCCTTGGAAGAGGTTGGCTTCCACAGCGTGCGCCCCCCGATTTTGAGCGGTGCAATGCACCCGGCAATGCCGACGAGTCTCAACCCCCGCCTCATGAGTGCGCTAACTGACAAAGAGCGCTTGCGTTTTGCCGAGGGCTGCGGGCCCCAGCCACATTGCAACCCACTGCTCTATAGGTTCTCTTGGATGAAGCGGGGACTGAGGTGAACGTCGAGTTGTACCAGTGGTGAATCACCAACCGCCTTAAAGCTGTGGATCTCGCCGGCCTTGATGACAAAGATGTCTCCAGCGCTGCCCTCGAAGGTCTTGCCGCTTACTGTCCACACCCCCCGGCCCTCACGGATGAACTGGATCTCGTCATAAGGATGCCGGTGCGGACCCGGCCCCGAACCGGGCTTCCCATGGAATAGGAACACCGAAACACTGGTGTTGCCCTGCTCAGCTCCGACAAATTCATGCGAACTACCAACAAAAGGCAGGTTCTCTTGGCGCACGTGATACATCTTTCGTCACCCTCCTGCCAGGATTTGATGACTGTGGCCACGCTTTGGCTCCGCGAATACCAATGAGTGAAATCGCGATGTTACGCCAACTAAGGTTCAGCCGATATCCATCCAGCTCATGGCCTTGCTTTTGAGTTCTTCGTACTGTGGCATGCTTTTGGGAACCCAGACAAAACCTAACAAGAACCTGTGAATCGGGCCATGTTCCGAAAGTCGCAAAGCAGGCTCGCGGAATATGTTCCCGTGCAATTCGCGCAAGAAGTGGATACGACCGCGGCGAACCTTATGAGCGGCCAACAGCAGACCGCCCCGCATCGAGATTACCTCATCCGTGACTTCAATCTCGTATTCGCGGCGTCGTGAGTCGAACACGAAAAATGCGCCCGCAGCGACGAGCGCATCAAACAGTTTCTCCCACAATGTCCAAGCGCTTTGTGCGAACCACAATCGGCGAATAAGGAGCGATCCCAGAAATGTAAGCACGAAGATGATGCCGCTGCGCGTAATCTGTTTGGCGAGAGAAACCTGTTCAGTTTTGATGTGATACAGCATCTCAGCGTTCGCAGCACGTAATCATGGAGAGCATTGTACTCGTAACTGTTGAAAACAGGCGATTACACTCATTGACCCCGACGGTGGCGTGAAGCTGCGGGTAGTGGTAGCTAATCTCTCTTGTTCTGGTTGCCTGCCCCGTGCATGCTCCCATCCAAGGGGCAAAACGTGGGTGGCTCGGCATTATCCACGCGATGGTGGACCGGCTTCAGTGTCTTTAAGTACGCAAAAATTCCCGCTAGGTCTTCGTCCGTCATATTGCCCAGCACCGACCACGGCATCGTCTTGTTCAGCTCGCGGGCTCCAACTGCACCAGTCCGCATGGCCTTGATGAACGTGGCCTGATCGTAATATGGGATTCCCGAAGCATCCGGGGTGAGATTAGCACTTGCGACCGTCCCCCAAGGCGCCTGCAGAACCTGTCCTCCGGAGAATTCCAGTGCCGGTATCGGCGCGTGGTGGTTGTCGACGGGAGTGTGACAATCTGCGCAGCCGGTCAGGTTCACGAGAAATCTTCCTCGCTTCACCGGATCAGAAACATCTGGCGAGGCAACCGGGCCCGTAATCGGCTTTGGATCGTTGCGCATGATGTACTTCACCGGGAAAATGATTTCGGTCTTCGGAAGGGGGTTCTTGACGGGCCGCAAGGTTCGCAAATAGACGATGATCGAGGCCAGGTCTTCATCCGGCATATTTCGATAATGGGCGTAGGGCATGATCCCGAAGAGGGCACGTCCGTCATAGCCAATGCCCTCGCGAATGGCGCGTGCCAGCGTGTCGTCGGTCCAACTGCCGGCACCGGTTTCCTTGTCAGGCGTGAGATTCGGCGCAAAAACCTTGCCCGGAAGGTCGGCATAAGGGAGCTGCTGCCCGGCACCAGTCATCCCTGGGAGGATCGGATCGTCGCGCTTGCTCCAGTCATGCGGTGAGTGACAATACAGGCACCCGATTGAGTTCGCCAAATACTGTCCGCGTTGCAGCCGTGCAGGTGTGACGTTGAAGGTATGAGAGGCAAGTGGTCTCGAACGCGGACCGAGAAACGCGCGTGGCCCGAGCACTTTCACTCCAGCCACTCCGGTAAGAACAATCAGAACGATGACAGCGATCAGCACGATTCTCAAGCCCAACTTCATCCGAGCCCTCCTGAATTGACGCCATCATAATTGCCGTGTCAACAGCAGCCAAAAACGTCAGTTGACGCTATCAGGCGATTTCACTCATCAAGCGCGCAACATCTGCGCGCAGGTCTTTCTACGCGTCGGCACCTGTCCTCGCACGAGTCCCTCGACCGTCGCTTACCGTCGTTCCTTCGCCCTGCCACTTTCGCGCCAACCCTTCCAGCTGCGCCAGCACCTTCTCGATGTCCTTCATGCGATCGGTAATGCCGTAAGTCACAGCCGGAGGGATGGTTGGCTCGTAGTGCCGGAAGACAAATCCAGCTCCCTCTAGAGTTCGCAGCCGCTCCGTCAGTACCCGCGAAGATATCCCCTCCACCTGGCGCTTGAGGACACCAAACCGCATCGGCCCGTTAGTGCTTAAACCCCAAAGAATATGCAGCGTCCAGGGCCGCGTGAGCAGCTCCAGCATCCCTCCGATGGCGCACGGAGAAGGGGAAGCCGATCGAATCGGGCGTCGTTTGGTAGTCATGGCGATACTAGGTTACTCTACAGTTCTTACTCTGTAAAGAGCCTATAGTTATTTATTGTAACCATAACACAAACAGCCTCATCCAAACGGAACTGAAAGCGGCACCCACGCTGGTCTGGCGTGCGCTGATTCCGTTCTTTTGCTCGACACATTCTTACTCGATCCAAGGAGATTCAAAATGGCAGCTACGAGTTCTACCCTTTCCACCCGACCACACGCAATGAGCATTTCGCTAGAAGCAGCGGGTCCTGTCGTCCTGCTGGGGAGGTTCCTGTTCGCCCTCATCTTCCTGATATCCGGACCGCGGCACTTCTTGAGTCAGACCATCGCTTACGCTGCGTCACAGGGTGTTCCTCTGGCCTCGATCGCCGTCCCGCTATCGGGCGTCCTGGCGCTCGCCGGAAGCCTCTCGATTCTTCTGGGCTACCGCGCTAAGATCGGAGCCTGGCTGCTGGTGTTGTTCCTCGTCCCCGTCACGCTGTCGCTCCACAGGTTCTGGGACGTGTCCGATCCCATGATGTACCAGATGCAGTTCGCCATGTTCATGAAGAATGTTTCCATGCTCGGCGGCGCGCTGCTGATCTCGCAGCTCGGCTCCGGTCCCTGGAGCCTCGACGCGCGCAAGAAATAACACTGTACGCAAGGAATACGCGCCTGGCCGCGCGGGACACCTCTTCCGGAGCGGACTTTGTGAAACTTTCAGTCGTGCCCATGAACACCTCGAAGCAAGGCTTTCGATGGCGCCTGCGGACTGAATTCCGGGCGAAGAAGTCGATCGGCGGCAGCAAATCCCAGTCCCTCAGGGACGGCATATGATAGCCCGGCACGTAAGTGCCGGGTAGAGACGGGAAGGTGGAGCAAGTCCCGTAGGGACGACACAAGCTTTCGCCGCTGGCGCTGCGGGCGAGGATCTGGGACACGGGATCGTTACCGACCACATCATGGGGGTGCGCGTGTCGATCTACCCGTTCGATTGACTTAGTCCACGGACTTAGTCTAGTCTGTCTGTGTGGAAGTCAACATCCATGAAGCCAAGACGCATCTTTCCCGGCTGCTGCAACGAGTGGCCGCCGGCGAAGAAGTGACTATCGCACGCGCGGGCACACCCGTCGCCCGCCTGGTGGCCGTCGACGAGAAGATGCCGACGCGGCCTTTGGGATTCGCGCGAGACCAGGTTTGGGTTGCCGATGACTTCGATGCTCCCCTGCCCGATGACCTGCTCGCCGCTTTTTATGGGGGCGAACTACCGAAGCTCGAGAAAACATCAAGGCGCAAACGTAAGTGAAGTATCTCCTCGACGGCGTCGTATGGTTGTGGAGCATCGCCCCAGTCGAACGAATCAATCGTCGCGGGCGCGAAATATTGGAAAGCGGCCAGTCGGAGATCTATTTCTCCGCGGCGAGCGTGTGGGAGCTAACTATCAAGGCGCGCCTGGGCAAGTTGGCTCTCCCGGCTCCTCCTGCCCAGTGTATCCCGGCGTTCATGGCGAAACAGGGACTGCGTCCTCTACCAGTCACCCATTTTCATGCCGTCAAGGTCTTCGATCTCCCGCTGCATCACCACGATCCCTTTGATCGTTTGCTCATCGCCCAGGCCATTTCGGAGGAGATGACTATCCTCACCGCGGACCGCGTCTTCAGAAAGTATCCGGTCGACGTTTTGTGGTGTGGGAAGTAGTTCCGGCCACGGCGTGATCATTCCACCGAGTCGCTAGCCATGAAAAAAAAGCCGCCCCGAGAGGGCGGCTTCTGTCTCCTGCTCCGCAAAGGTCAAGCGGCAGTAGCTTCTTGGTCAGCCGGCTGGAAGGGCTCATCGTAGCTGCCGCCGTAGATCGACGGCACTTTCGCTCCCATGGGCCGCAGATAAGTCGCCAGGGCGCCACGATGATGAATGCAGTGATTGTTGAGGAAACCGAGGTAGAACACGGCAGGGAAGTTGAACACACCGAAGAAATCGATGGGCGTGAGCAGTTGTTCCGGGGAGAGGCCGGCAACCCGGGCGGCGGCCCGCTTGAAATTCGTGTCGTACCAGGCGACCAGTTCGGCTGCTGTTTTCGGCTTATTTTCTGCGGCTGGCGTTTCCATGTTGAACTTCAGGTCGGCGATGCCATCGAGAAACTGAACATCGGTGTTGGCCAGATGCCACGCCAACTCCCACGCGCTGCGGGCGTTGGGATCGGGGCGGTAGTCGGACTTGGAATCGGGGATTGCGGCGATTACTTTTTTGGTGGTTTCCAGTTCCCGGGTGACGCCGTCGAGCATCACTTGCCGAAAACTGGCGGCGAATTCAGGAGTCAAGCATTGTTCAGCGGACATACTTACCTCCATGTGAGGGTGTTATGTATTCCTGGTTCTAAGAAACTCAAGGGGCGCACGCGGCGCCCCTGGTTCGAGAGTGTTTGCGGCCAGAATTATACGCCGACCGGTTGTTTGCTGCGCACCGGAACCGGCGTGAGCCAGTGGTGGCGGTCGGGTTTTTCGCCGCGCACGATGGCGTAAAACTCCTTCTGGATCGCCTTGGTGATCGGCCCTACTGCGCCCCTGCCCACGGGCACTTTATCCACGGACCGGATCGGCGTCACCTCGGCCGCGGTGCCGCTGAAGAACGCTTCGTCGGAAATGTAGAGCATTTCGCGCGGCAGCATCTGCTCGATGATCGGGATGCCCAGATCGCGTGCGATCTGCAACACTGAATCGCGGGTAATTCCCGGCAGCACCGAGTTGCCCAGCGGCGCGGTCATCAGCGTGCCCTTGCGCACCAGGAACACGTTCTCGCCCGAGCCTTCGCTGATGAATCCATTCACGTCGAGCGCAATGCCCTCGACGTAGCCGTTGACGATGGCCTCCATCTTGATGAGCTGCGAGTTCATGTAGTTCGCGCCCGACTTGGCCATGGCCGGCAGGGTGTTGGGCGCGATGCGCGTCCACGACGAGACGCAAACGTCCACGCCGTCGCCCTCCCCGCCCAGATACTTTCCCCACGGATAGTTGATGATGTAGACCTCGGTGGGCGAGTTGAAGGGATTCACTCCCGCCTCGCCATAGCCGCGCAGCACGATGGGACGCACGTAGCACGGCCACGCGCCGTTGTGGCCCACTGTGTCCAGCATGGCCTGCACGATCTCGTCGCGGGTGAAGGGCACGTCGATGCGGTACACCTTGGCCGAGTCCAGCAAGCGCTGAATGTGCTCCTGGGCGCGGAAGATGGCGCCTCCGGCGGGCAGCGCGTAGCAGCGAATGCCCTCAAACACCGATGAGCCGTAGTGCACCACGTGCGACATTACGTGAATGGTGGCCGCGTCCCAGGGGATGAGCTTGCCGTTGTGCCAGATCTTGTCGGTCTTCTCGATTGCCATGCGGACTCCTTGGGTGGTCTCTAACGAGGCTGAATCTTCCTCCGCACTGCAGGGAGCGAGGCGCAGAACCCAACCCACGTTACAGCACATTATAGCCGAGGTGCTTGTGAAAAGAGGTCGTGTGGGAACGGGCGCCTCGCCCGTTCAGCCGAGCGCAGCGAGGCGTCTTAGGTTTATGTGGGGACAGCCGCCCTCGGCTGTCCGGCGGCCCAGGTTCATCGGGCCGCTCGCCTTGTTTCTGCTTTGTCATCCTGAGAGGATTGGTCCTTGCGCCCCAAGCGCAAAGACCAACCGCAGTCGAAGGATCTCTACCACGACGAGAATCTCCCCAACCGCCTCAGGGAATTCTCCCGATCCACGCCAACACCCCGCCCCGCAAAAGTAACTTGGCAATTCTTGCGTAGAAAGTAATAATGATCCCGACTGTGCGGGGGTCACGGCTACGCCGTGGCCCCTTTTGTCCTCTGCTAGGAGGGTTTCTGGTTTACCGACCGGCTGTCGATGCCCAGCTTTGCTTTGTGCTTTTGCCGCTACGCCCGCCGTTCCTTGGATACTTCGAGAAGATAATCAAGCCCGCGGCGCTCGAGGCCGGCCTGACGGCCCTCAAGGCCGACGACATCTACGGTACTCGCGAAGTAATCAAAGACATTTGGGATCTCATCTGGAAGGCGAGAGCCGTGGTCGCGATTGTTACCGACAGAAACCCTAATGTTAATTACGAACTCGGAATCTGCCATTCACTCAACGTTCCGACGGTGCTTATCACGGAGCGCGAAGAAGACGTGCCGTTCGACTACCGACATCGGCGCTACATCCAGTATCACACCCGAGAGGCAGACTGGCAGCAGAAACTGACCGAGGACCTGACCAAGACGCTCAAGACCGTCCTCTCGTCTCCGGCCCTCGACAACGACCTCCCCTGGCCGTATGACACATTCGAGCTGAACGTGAGCGGACGGATTGGCAGCCTTCTCTCGGCAGGCAAGGCCCGCAGCTCCGTAGTGAAAGGCGTGGACCTTGTGAGCTGCGCAGTAGCGCCGGCGTTTGGGCCGGAGGGAAGCCAAGTCTCGGTCACGATACCGCGCCTAGGCCGCCAGATCGCGTACCGACGAGGGGCCCGTATCGCCGAAGGCATCAGGTCAGGATATCCGCTTGAGAGTCAGGGGATTGAGCAGGCCCAGAGACTCTCACACGAGGTTTTGAACGCAGTAGGCGACTGCAGCAAGACTGCTGTATTCCTGTGCGCCGAAATGCTGAGGGCAGGTGATGCCGCGCTGCAGTCCGGCCACAAGCCGCGGTACCTAATATCCGGAATGCGCAGGGCCGTAGAAGCAGCCACCGCGTACATTATGACGCAGGCGAAAGCCGTCACTGGTGACCAGCTTAATGCAATTGCACTTGCCGCCTGCGGCGGAGATGAGACGGTTAGCGCCGCCGTTGTGGAAGCGCTCAGAAGGGTCGGGAGTGACGGCGTGGTTCAGGTGATCGACGGAACCGGCGCGAACCCAGCGCTTGAATTTCAGGAGGGGATGTCCTTCGACCGTGGCCTTCTCTCTCCGTTTTTCGTGACCGATATCGAACGACAGGAATGCGTTCTTGAAGACTCATACGTACTGATCTACGACGGAAAAATAGGGTCGATGAGGGACCTGCTGCCATTACTTGAGCAGTTGGCAAGAGCGGGGAAGCCCTTCTTGGTTATCGCCGAGGACGTTGTGCAGGAGGCGCTTGCCACCCTCGTTGTGAACAAACAGCGCGGAACGATCGCCTGCGCAGCGGTTAGGGCGCCGGGCTTCGGGGACAATCGAACGGCCCTTCTGCAAGACGTAGCAGTCTTGACCGGGGGCAGGGCCTTTTTGAGTGAGGTAATGCGGCCACTAAGCGAGATCAAATTACTGGACCTCGGTCGGGCGAAGAAGGTCATTATTTCAAAGGACACCACGACGCTAATCGGCGGCTCCGGCTCGCCAAGGGAGGTTGCGTCACGGATCAAGCAACTGAAAAACGAGATGAGTCAGACGCGGAGCGATTTCGAGATAGATCGGCTTCGGGAGCGACTAGCAAAGCTAGCAGGGGGAATCGCAGTGCTGAGATCTGCCGGTCGGACAGCCGACGACCTGGCGGACTCCAGGTATAAGCTCGAGAGCGCGATGCACTCGTGTTCTTCGGCCATTGAGAATGGATACGTGGTCGGCGGCGGCGTTTGTTACTGCCGAGCGAAGTCACAGGTCGACAAGTTGGTGCCGAAAAATGCGACGGAGAAACTGGGGATCGATGCCGTCTCCGGTGCCCTGGTTTCGCCCCTCAGACAGCTACTTGAGAATTCTCAGCACCCGGATCCGAGCGACATCATCAACCAGGTTGTACAGGGTTCCAATAACATGACGGGGTTCAATGTCGAAAGCGGCCACGTCGAGGATTTGTCCAATGCTCACGTGTTCGATTCTGCGAAAGCCCTACAGCAAGCCCTGGCCACGAGCCTCGCGTACGCTGAGGGCATCCTCAAGACTGCCGCCTGGGACACGGCCCCCAGCCCGGAGCTGAAGAATCACGATGAATCCGGCTCCTGACTCCCGCTCCTGACAGTCCTTCTCAGCACCCCCCCAGTCCGACACTTTTCCACAGCCCCAGCCCCTCCCCCTGTGACGGATGACCTTGCACCCCCCACTAAACTGGAAGTAGTATGTTTAGCCCCAAGAAATCCGCCCCCGACAGTTCCAAAACGGAACTCGACCGCATCATTAAGTCCCAATTTATCAATATTTTGCGTGCAAACCCTTGGCTATCAAGATTTTACGCCGGATACGCCCAGCTCTCCTCCTCTAACCCCAACCCAACCAACAACTTAGCTGATTGCTATAAGATTTTTCGAGGTCTGAATCCGATGTCTCCCAATCGCAACACTCGCACCTGCTCCCACATCAAGGTCAACGGACTCCCCTGCGGCTCTCCCGCTCTGCGCCGCGAATCTTTCTGCTACTTCCACCAGCGCATGATCCGCGGCGTGGCCACGCCTCCCAAGTCCCGCCTTCATCCCATCGCCCTCATCGAAAACGAGGAGGCCATTCAGGCCTCGCTGATGGAGGTCATCAACGCCCTCGTCCGCAACACCATCGACTTCCGCCGCGCCCAACTCATCCTCCGCGCTCTCCACATAGCCGTGAAGAATTCCCCGCGTGTCCACTTCCAGGTCTCACAAAACGAGATGGTCCGCGAAGTTCCCGACTACCCTGCCGCACCCGCGCCGCCAAAGCCGCCCGAGCCCGTATTCTCCAAAGCCGCCGCTCTCGCGCGCATTAAGCCACCCAAAACAGTCGGCGTAGGCTTGCCCAAAGTCGTTGCTCTCCCCGCGCTGATCGATCCCACGCGTCCCAAGCCACCCCATCGGGTCACCGCTGCAGCCACGCAGGCGCGCAAGGCTGCCTTCGGTCATTCAGGATGATCGCGCTGTCGCTGGTCCAGCAGCGACGAAGGGATGGGGCAGGATGCGGTCCGGTAGGCGACAGTGGTACTAGAGGCTGACGTAAGGTCCCTCCGAGAGCTAACGCTCTCGTCGGGATGCACCACTTAAGTTGTCGGGAGCCTGATCTGTGGTTAGTGAGTTCCGGTTTCCGCGGGCGCTGGTGCGGGGACGGCCGGCGCCAGATTTGCCTTCACCAACGTTCCTGGGAGTTCATCTCCACGGAAGAACTTATCTTTCTCTTTGGCGTTGGCGGCGCGCATTTCGGGCATGGCTACGAAGGGCTTCGAGTAGTCATTGCCAGCGTTCCAGAACAAGAATCCGATACCGCCTTTTTCTTTTGCGGTCACGACTTGCACTTTGATGTATTCGGGCGAATAGGTTTTGGTGCGCCAGTGGAAGGCCTGCAGCCAGGGGCGGATCACCACGTCGCTGCCTTTGGTAATGAGTTCGAAGCGGTCCATGGATTCGCCGATGAAGTGCTCGGGGGCGTCGCCGGGGTGCGGGATGTTGTCCATGCCGAAAAAGTGCGACGGGTAGATCATGGGCGAGAGCACGTCGCAATATTTGGCCATGCCGACGATGTCCTGTCCGGTGTGCGAGAGGTCGACCTGGCGCTGCCAGGCCATCACTCCGAAAACGTCGAGCGAGAACAGCGCGCCGGTGGGATGGATCTCAGCATAGGCTTTTTTCAGGAACGCGGAGATCACGTCGGAGCGCTCTGGGCCGCGCGGGGCAGGGTGTGCGGAAGCTGCGGTGCAACCGGTCTTTCGCCCCTCCGGGGCTGGCTCGTTTTGCACTCCTGTCCCACGGCTTGCGCCGTGGGCTGTATTCTTTCGCCGCTTCGCGGCTGGAGTCGTGCAGTCTGGGCTAGCCGTTTCGACCTCTGCCAATGGCGAGGGAGAATCTGCAGCTTGATTCACGGCCGGTTTGCCAGCTTCCGGATGTTCGTTCTGGAACACGAAGCTGGCGTCTTTCTGGTCGCCCTCTGCAGGGAAGCGGACATAATCGAACTGGATTTCGTCGGCGCCCAATTGCGCCACGTGCTTGGCCAGGGCGATGTTGTAGTCCTGCACCTTCGGATTGGAAGGATCGGTCCAGACCAGCTTGCCGTTTTCGCGCCAGGCCTGATGAGTTCTCTTCGACTGGACGGCGAGCTCGGGATGCTCGGTGACCAGGCGCTCGTCGCGGAAAATGGCGATGCGGGCGATGGCGTGCATGTTCTGGGAATGCAGGAAGTGTACAAATTTCGGTACATCGTGAAGGTAAACGTTGTGCTTGCCGAGCAGCGGGTGTTCGAAGGGAATGTTGACGCTGCCGTCGGAGTCCTTGATGTCGAAGACGACGGCGTTGCCCCCGACTTCGCGCCAGTGACGGATGATGCGGAGTCCGTGGTCGCTGCCCGCCATGATGCCGGTCAGATAGACAGCGCGGACTTCAAAATCTCTGGCGACCGCAATCGGCTTCTCGACAATCGGCGCGGGAAGAATTCCCGGGATCACGATGTTTTCATTGGCTTTGAGGATGTTGCCGGAGCGGTCTCCATTGGCGTGGCGGATGGCTTCTGAGAGCTCGGACGAAGTGAGATACGACGTCCTGCCCAGGTAGCGGTGGGCGATGGTGGGGATGCTCTCGCCGCGCTTGGCGGTATAGATTTCTGTGCCCGGCCCTGCCGTGGGCTGCAGGGCAGGAATGTCGGCGGGCTTCACGCTGGCCGGGACGGTTGCGCTGACCGCGTGCACTTGGGCGGTCATCATCGGGGTCTTCTGCGCTTCAGTATTGGGAGGCGTGGCCACTGCGGGAGCGGACACGGTCTGCGCCTGCGCAGCCAACGCGGAGGTGGACTTGGGGTGCAGCCGCAACGCGGCCGCACCAAACAGGAGACACGAGATGGCAAGAATGCTAAGAACAGACTTACGCCGCACAATTCCTCCCGAAAAACAGCCCCCAATCGCGATACTAGCCTGCGCTTTCGCCACCCGCTAGTTACTGCTGGACAACTCCCTGTTTGGCCTCCATGCCACCCTTGTTAGATGCCTGGCGCGGAGAGGAACCTGGCTTAGCTTCAGAAGACAATCCCCGGCGAGGGCTTCCGGACGGGACTCAGGAGTGCTTCCTCTCTTGCGCAAACTATTTCCCTTCCACTGTGTTAACTTTCCACCTCCTGGGCGATTTGGCCTGGGGACTGTGGGGCTAAATCCCGCAGATACAGGGTTTTTGGTGGTCTAAGGGTTCCCTAATCCATGGCCAGCGGCTTGCTTAATCCCATGGCAGCCCCGGACTCGCCACTGGTTTGGGGAAGCGGCTGGTTCCGGTTGACAGACTTTGGCAGACCCGGAACATGGGGAAGTCGCTGGTAGCAAAGGCCTGAGAAGCGCCGGCAAAAGCCGGAAAAGGGCCGCGAGAAACGGCCAAAAACAGGCCAAGGAAAGGAAAGTCAGGCCCGGCGGAAGCCAGGCAGCACTTTATGAGACCGAACCTCGCCACTGTGCTCGATCCAAATCGTCGCAGCAATGATGCTGGGGAATTTGAAGCGGCTCTACGCCGCCGAATCGTTGGCCAGGACCAGGCCATCGAGAAGGTGGTTGAGATCTATCAGATGTTTCTGGCCGGCCTGAATCCTCCCGGACGCCCGGTGGGGAACCTGCTTTTTCTCGGACCAACCGGTTCGGGCAAGACCCGCGTGGTCGAAGCCATGGCCGAGGCTCTGTTCGGGGACACGCGCGCCTGCATCAAGATCGATTGCGCCGAATTCCAGCACTCGCACGAGATCGCAAAACTGATTGGTTCGCCTCCGGGATACCTCGGGCACCGCGAGACCCATCCCCTGCTCACGCAGGAAGCCTTGAATCAGTGGTTCACCGAGAAGCTGAAGCTTTCGATCCTGCTGTTCGACGAAATCGAGAAGGCCAGTGATTCGCTCTGGCAGCTTCTGCTCGGCATTCTCGACAAGGCTACGCTCACGCTCGGCGACAACCGCCGCGTCGACCTTTCGCAGTGCATCATCATCATGACGTCGAACCTGGGCGCGGGCGAGATGACCAACCTGGTCGATGGCGGTCTGGGCTTCGCTCCCAAGGTGGTGGAAGTTGATTCTTCATTCGACGACAAGATTCAGCGTACCGCCGTCGAGGCCGCTCGCCGCAAGTTCACGCCCGAGTTCATGAACCGCATCGACAAGTCGGTGGTCTTCAAGACGCTGCGCGATGAGCATCTGGCGCAGATTCTGGAGATCGAACTCGGACTGGTGCAGCAGCGCGTCCTGATGGCTGCAGGGACGAATCAATTTGTTTTTAATTGCACGGCGGGAGTGAAGGAATTCTTGCTGAAGGAAGGCACCGACCCGCGTTACGGCGCCCGTCATCTGAAGCGCGCCATCGAGCGCAATCTGGTTTTCCCGCTGGCGAATCTGGTGGCGACTGGACAGGTGAAGCTGGGCGACTTTATCCGCGTCGATATGGCCTCCGAGAACAAAATGATCTTCGTCAAGGAAGCGGAAAATACCATGGCACCGGTTCTGCTGGAACGCTACGGAGCAGCGGCTGCGACCCAGCCTGCCGCCCGCGCGGCCCGCACCGCCGCCAACAACCGCCGCGATTTCGGGACGAGCCCGTCGGTGGCGGAGAGCAAATAAGTCGGATTTAACTTCTCGCTTGACCGCATCTCGCGAGTCGTATTTCACTCGATAGGCGCCGGAACCTCCCGGCGCCTTTTTTTCGTTCGGGATGGATAGAGGTGCTTCAGATGAGGCCCTTGCGGATTCTTAGAAGGAAATCTTCGGCATCCGCACGTGCCTTTTCCATCATCGCGCGATCGTTGCCGTGTTCCATCTCGGTTTCTTGAAGGATGAGTTCCACAGCATCTTTCGGTTTGTATCCTCGCGAGATCAGCGTCCGAGCACGGTCGGCGAAAGTGGGTGGGGCATCGCGTTTTCTTGCCTCCTTTGGTGTGGAGAAACTGGTTTCGGACTCGCACTTGTGTTCGGCAAACTTCGCAGCGGCCAAACGGTCGTAGGCAGCCATGGCCTCTTTGTCGCTGAGCAGGGTGGGCACGAGGCATTTCCATCCACAATTCGAGCAGGCCCAGCCGGCCGGATCGCAGTCGGTCCAGATTAGCGAGCGTTCCATATCGGCAACCCTAACTTATCACCGAAAGCTACGCTGACATGATATAGCGCAGGTTCGCCGGGAACCATTGAAGATCAGGGTTCAATTCCCCACCTATTTCGCGGCGGCCCTCCGCTCAGCTATTTATGTGACCGCTCCGTGTCTTATCATGATCGGGGCGGCTTATGATTCCTCATCCGGCTGCAAAGGCCAGTTTTGCGCTCATGCTCGTATTTTCCCTCGCAGGTCCTTCCGGACTGGAAGCGCGCGTCGAACCCACCCACGGCTTCGATCTCTTTTCCCAGGACGAGGAGATCCAACTTGGCAAACAGAATGCTGCGCAGGTCATGCAGCAAATGCCCATGCTCCCCGACTCCGACCCAGTCGCGCAATACGTACAGCGATTGGGCGCGAGGTTGACCGAACACGCTCCGGGATACAAGTGGCCTTACAACTTCCACGTCGTCAACGTGAAAGAGATCAACGCGTTCGCACTTCCCGGGGGAGCGATCTTCGTGAATCTAGGCACCATCCAGGCGGCTGACAACGAGGCCCAGCTGGCCGGAGTGATGGCGCACGAAATTTCTCACGTGGTGCAGCGCCACGGGACGCGGGCGGCCTCCAAGCAAATGGCGGCGCAGTTGCCGCTTTCCATCCTGGGCGGGATGCTGGGCAACAGCACGCTGGCGCAAGCGGCGCAACTGGGCATCAGCTTCGGGTTCGGTTCCTATTTTCTCAAGAACTCGCGGCAGTCGGAATCCGAGGCCGACCTGCTGGGCACCGACGTGATGTACGACACCGGCTACGAGCCCCGCCAGATGGCTGTGTTCTTCGAGAAACTGGAAAAGCAGATGGGATCCGGCGCCAACTCGATGATCAACCAGTTCATGAGCGACCATCCCAACCCAGGCAACCGGGCTCAGGCGGTATCGGCCGAGGTCGGGACGCTTGCGCCGCGAACCTATTTCGCCGACAGCCCCGAGTTTCGGCAGATAAGAGACCGCGTCGCCGGCCTGAAACCGCTCAGCTCCGAGCAGGTCGCCGCGATGCAGAAAGCGGGCGCGCCGCAAGCCACCAGTTCCAACTCCGGCATCACGCCCAGCGCGAATCTCAAAGCATTCACCCACAACGAATATCAAATCTCTTATCCGGAGAACTGGCAGGTTTTCGGCGATCAAAGCTCGAATGTGACCATTGCTCCGCCGAGCGGGGTCGCGCAAAACTCTGTCGCTTACGGCGTGATGATCGCGAATTATCAGCCGGAAGATTCCGGCGCCTCGCTGGACACGGCCACACACGAATTGCTGGCCTCGCTGCGCCAGTCCAATCCCGACCTCAAACAGATCGGCCACGATGAAGTCATTCGGGTCAACGGAGCGAGCGGGAAATCGGTTGACCTGATTGGGTCTTCTCCGATCAAGGATGCGCAAGGGAAAGCGGTCGAGGAACGCGACTGGATTGTGACCATGCACCGGCGCGACGGCAGCGTGCTCTATCTCATTTTCATTTCGCCCGATAAGGATTTCGGCTCGATGCGTCCCGCGTTTGAGCAGATGCTGCGAACGTTGCAGTTACGTTGAGTATTTTTCGCAGTGCTTCACGGCGTGTGCGAGAACCGTGCCGTCCCTGACGGGACTCGCCTCTCGCTACACTCGTACCCCGGACTTACGTCCGGGGCTATTGACTGCTGCCGCTTCGCGGCTGGAATCCAGCACGCACAGCACCGTTCTCACGTTCACCTTTCCGCGTCATCCCATCAAGATCGACTGACCCATCAGCGTTTCCGATGCACGCTATCGTTTCTTTGCTGCATCTCTTTACGGTTTCCTTATCGCTTGCTTTACGGTTTCTTTATCGCTGGCGCTTTACTTTGCTACCACCGGGGCGTGAACTCCAGGAAAATCTGCAAACTCGATTTCCGGAGTCGTCGTGTCGGAGGAGGTTCGCGCAATGACCAGCAAGACCATCTATCCCAGGATCGGGCCAAGCGTCGGAGCGGCGCTGCTCGTTCTATGTTTGTTTGGGATCGCTGTCTGCGCAGACGCGCAGTCCACATTTGGCAGCATCGTTGGCGTGATTAAAGATCCGGGAGGACTCGTCGTGCCCGGCGCCCAGCTTACTCTTTCGAGTCTGGACGAGCAGTCGACGCGCACGGCGGTGTCCGATGCGGACGGAGCGTTTCAGTTCATGAACGTGAAAGCGGGGCGGTATGAGATCGGCATTCACGCGGCGGGCTTTGCTCCATTCAAGCTGCAGTCCGTGCAACTGGAGGCTCGGCAAACCCTGCGCGAAGAAGTGTCTCTGAAGGTCGCATCTACCTCGGAAACTGTCGAAGTCGGGGACCAGGCGCCCATGATCAACACAGAAAGCGCCACGCTGGCCGACACCAAAGATTTTCTTCAGGTTTCTCAGCTGCCCGTGAATTACCGCGGCGCAACGACGAGTTCCATGGCCGTTCTGGCCACCGTTCCGGGGACGCAGCAGGACGCCAACGGAAACATGTCCGTGGGCGGCGGACTGCCCTCGCAGGTGCAGTATTCGGTGGATGGTGCGTCGACGGTGAACATCCGGCAAAACGGCGCGCTGGGGAATATGAATCCATCCTCGGAGCTGATCAGCGAGTTCAAAGTCTCGCAGTTCAATAACAATGCGGAGTTTGCGCAACTGGGTGACGTGACGATCGCCACCAAGAGCGGCACTGATCGGCTTCACGGCAGCCTCTTCGAGTACATGCAGAACAGCGTGCTGGACGCCACCCCTTACGGCTTGCCGGTCAAGCCGCACAAGGAGTTCAACACATTCGGGGGAAGCCTGGGCGGACCGGTCAAGATTCCGGGATTGATGAAAGGCGCGCCCCAGACATTCTTCTTCGGAGCTTATGAAGGGAATCGACGGAGCCTGACGACCCCGCTGTTTTTGAATGTTCCGACGGCGGCGATGCGAGCGGGCAATCTCAACGACGCAAACTTCGTGGGTGCCAACAGCCTGGTGGTGAATCCCTTCACTGGCCAGCCGTTTGCCAACAACACAGTGCCGAGCGGCTGCAGCCAGCCAGATTGCATCAACCCGGTCGCCACGGCGTTGCTGGGCGATCTGCCGCTTCCGAACGCCGCCAATTCCGGGGCGAACTATGTGCAGCAGGCGGCCACACCGAGCAACACGAACGGATACGACATTCGCATCGACCACACGCTGACTGCGAAGCAGTCGCTCTACGGACGATGGAGCGCAAAAAATATTTCCACGACCTTGCCAAACGCGTTGCTACCCAGCGATCAGGACAGCGAGACCGACCGGAACCTGATTTTGTCGCACAACTACGCCATCACCAACACGCTGGTCAACGAGGCGCGCTTTGGCATTTCGCTGTTCCGGATCGGCGTGAAGTTTCCGATTCAGGGAGCATCCGCAATTTCGCAGCTGGGCCTGGTGGGACTGAATGTGAGCGACCATCCTACCGCTGGGGCGTTCCCAACATTCAACTTCAGCGATACGGGCTTGACTCCGATTGGCCGCGATAAGGCGGGAGTTACCAAGTCGCAGACGGTTCAGTTCACCGACAACATCAGCTGGGCGCGGGGCAAGCACACGCTGAAGTTTGGAGTCGACGTGCGCCGCGTGGCCTATGCGGACATTGAGAGCTTTGGCGGCTCCGATGATTTTGGAGCATTTACGTTTTCCGGCGGAGGACTCACGAGCCTTCCGACGTGTTCCCCCAGCCTGGCGAGCCCGACGCTTTGCGAGTCGTCGTATGCCGATCTCTTGCTTGGTTTGCCGGCGAAGACCTATGTGGCGCAGTCCGGTCCTGATGTTCTAGCTCACACGATTCAGACCGGCGTGTACGGACAGGATGAATGGCGGATGACCCCGCGTCTGACGCTGAGCTTTGGGCTGCGCTGGCAGGCGCTGCCGCCCTTTGTCAGTCCGCTGACGAATCTGACCGCCTTCGACAAGAGGAATGGCGGCGTGATCGTACCCGACCACAACGTGCCAGTGCAGGGATTTCTGGAGTCGATCAACGCGTGTGCAGGGGCGTACAACCCTTATGGTGTGGCGAACCCCGCGTTGCCCTGCGGCCCGGTCGAGTCGGCCAGTTCGCAAGGACTCGGTGCAGGCGTTCGTGAGTTCTACAAAAGGAACTTCCAGCCGCGGTTTGGATTCGCCTATCGACCTTTTGGCAACGATCGGACCGTGATCCGAGGAGGTTTCGGGATCTTCACCATGACCAACCTGGGGCAGCTCTCGTTCAACACGACCAACATCAGCGTTGCGGTGGTGCGCACGACACCAAACTCGATGACCAACGGGCAGCCCGCGTACCAGTTTCCGGCGGTGCGAACGCCGGATAATCCGCTGACCAGCGCGGGGACGGGCGATTTCTACCAGAACACTCCAATCAACTATCGTGATCCGCAATCGGCGCAGTGGAATTTTACAGTCGAGAGAGAACTGGTGCGCGACACGACGTTGCGCGTGAGCTACGTGGGTACGAACTCCTATCGCATGAGCCAGACGGTGGATTTGAACCAGGTTCAGCCCAGCTCGTCTGCTTACAATCCCAACCTGCGTCCTTATCTCAACTGGGGACGCATTCTGTCGTCGGAAAACCAGGGCTCTGTGAACTACGAAGGGTTGCAGTCGGAGATCAACCACCGCAGCCGTTCGGGCCTGACGTTGCAGGCCAGCCACGTGTGGGCCAAGAGCCTGGGCAATGTGGGCGGCGATGCTCCGACGGCTTTCTCTCCCGAGGTAATCTACGGAACTCCGGTAGCGGACCGCTTCGATCTGGCGGCGAATCGCGGGAACATTGCCGCGGTGCGCCGGCAGCGGGTGCTGGTGTCAGCGATCTACGAACTTCCGGTGGGGAACGGGCGGCGTTTTTTCAGCCACATGGGATCAATTCCCCAGGCTGTGTTTGGAGGCTGGTCGATCAGCACGGTCAGCATGTGGCAGACCGGGCCCTATCTCACGCCCATTACGAGTCCCAGCTATGACCCGGGGAACCTGAATCTGGTATATCGGGGAGCGTTTCAGCGGCCGGATTGCGTGGGCAACGGCAATCTGGGGAATCCCACGCCCAGCGATTACTTCAACCTGAACGCGTTCAATCCAGTGCCTGCGGGGCCCGTCGGGAACTGCAGGGTCGGCAGCCTGATTGGCCCGGGAACGGTGGCGATCGCGGGAGGTCTTTCCAAGACCTTCACGTTTGGAGAAAAGGTTCGCATGAAGCTGGAGAGCACGTTCACGAACTTGCCGAATCATCTGAACTACGCTCCGCCATCGACGGATGTGACCTCGTCGACTTTCGGAAAAATCACCAGCGTGCAGACATCAGAGAATGCGGGCAATCGCACCGGGCAGGTGGCGCTCAGAATTGAATTCTAGCGGTGGATAAACCTCGCGGGCTAAAAGCCCCGCTGATTTCGTATGCTTGACGCGGCCCATTCGACTTCGCTCAGGGATGGCTGCTGAAGCGCCGCTCTTCCACGACAGTGCAGGCGTCCGCGGCTGCAGAAGTGCGAGTTGGGAACTTAGAACTGAGAACTGCCTTTCCTTACGCGCCGGCTTTCAGTTCGGTCAGTACTTGCTTGGCAATCTCCTTCAGGGTCTCGAAGACTCCGGTGCCCTGGAAGGCCACGGCTTCGACGACGGGCTCACTTTTCTTGCGGAGTTCCTTGCCCAGGGTATCGACGGGAAGGATATTGGGCAGGTCGCGTTTGTTGAGTTGCAGCACGTAAGGGATCTTCTTGAAGTCGTAGCCATGCTCGCTGAGGTTCGACATCAGATTGTCGAGCGCCTCAACGTTGGCGTCCATGCGCTCTTCCTGCGAGTCGGCGACAAAGACGATGCCGTCCACGCCGCGCAGAATCAGCTTGCGGCTGGCATCGTAGAAAACCTGTCCGGGGACGGTATAGAGGTGGATGCGCGTCTTGAAGCCCCGCACCGTTCCCAGGTCGAGCGGCAGGAAGTCGAAGAACAAGGTACGTTCGGTCTCCGTGGCCAGCGAGATCATTTTGCCCTTCTGCTGGTCTGCCGTTTTCTGGTAGATCATCTGCAGATTCGTGGTCTTGCCGCCCAGTCCGGCGCCGTAGTATACGATCTTGCAGTTGATCTCGCGGGCTGCGAAGTTGATGAAACTCAAGACTTTCCTCTAAGCGCGGGCCTCACCCTCACGGGCGCCCTCACGCGCAAAAATATCCCTTTGGGGCTTGGGGCTTTTATATCACACGCCCCTAGGCTGAGGCAGGTTACTCCCGTGACCCCCCGCCTAGCGGGGTGCTGGGAGCCGTGAGGGGCCGGACCAATTGCTGATTGTTGATTTATTGAATGTCGATTGAAATTCCTATGATCGAGGCGACCGAAGCAATCAACAATCAGCAATCAACAATTCTCTACCGGGCCGCTGGCGCCGGGTAGTACCCGTCCTTGGCGTAGATCTTCAAATCTGGTCGGTCGACCAGCACTTCGATGCTGCGATAGGCTGAGGTCGAGGGCTTCTCGCCGCGGCGGGGCGTGTAGCCCAGCGTGTACTGGTTTCGCGCCTCACCCATGGCCTGAGCGTAAGTCTCCTCGATCGCCTGACGGGAAAGCTCGGTGTACGGGAGCCCGCCGCCCGTTCCCCAAGTGTATTTGGGCAGGATGTTGCTGTATCCCTCATGGGGCAGATGTAGGCGCTCCACCTGTTTGTAAAGTGGCAGGGCCGCGCCCTCAACAGCTACTGCCCTGACCTGGATCTCGTTCGAGAGCAGCAGCTTCAACACGTCGCTGTAACTGGCCTTGCTGCCGTACTCTCTTCCGTCGCTGACCACGAAGATGATTTTCCGGCGCGTCCGGTCGCGCTTGCTGAGGTCGAGGGCGGCGCGGAGAATGGCGTCATTCAAAACGTGGGCTTCCTTGGGAGGCGTGTAGACGGGCTGCGTCGGACTTCCAACGGGAATTCCGTTCACGATTGGGCCATTCGGCGCCAGCGGGCCGCTAAGCACAGGCGGGCCGTTGTTGTATCCGCGCTCGGTCTTCATCTGGTTGAGCAGAGCCGTCAGCTTCTGGGTCACGGCGTTGAAATCACTGACCTGGCTCACTGTGCTGCTGTAGGTGTAGAGCGAAACTTCGTCGTAGGGAGCAAATGCGCCCACCAGCGCGGGAAACGTCTGGTTGACTTTCTGCACGGCAGCATCCGGCATCCCCAGGTCCAGCACGATCGCCACCGACAGGGCAAACGGATCGCTGCTGAAGAAGCTCAGCTGCTGCTTGGTGCCGTTTTCAACGACGGTGAAGTCCTTGGGAAGGAGGCCGTCGACCATCCGCCCGTCGCGGTCCTTGACGGTGACCGGAACCTGCACGAAGTTGGTGTGAACCACCAGTGTGTAAAGCTTCTGCTGATTATCCGAGTTCTCTTTGGGCACGCTTCCGGGGGGCACGGTCTTGACGGGTGGCATCGCAGGCGGCGGAGGCTGGCCTTCCTCGCCTTCAGGAAGGGCGGGCTTGGTGGCGGGGGCGCCCGTCCAAGGGTTCTTCGCCGCCCCGGCCGGCTGGGATGGCTTTTGTTCCGGCTGCGCGATCGGGGGTCGTTCCGGAGTTGGTGGAGGGGCCTGAGGCGTCGGTGCATCGGGAATATCCTGCGGTTGTTGCGCCTGGGTCTGGCCCTGCCCGCCGGAAGTCGGGCTGGCTGAGGACTGGCCCGAGGACTGCGCCCGCGCAGCGGCAGGGCTGGCCAACAGGCCAAACGCCACAATTCCTAACGGCAGCCACATCGACGCTGCCAGCCATCTCCGCCCTTGCTCCGCTTTTCCCATGCCCACCAGCTGGCTCAGAAATAAACTCATCCCTACCGCCTTCGGATGCCCAAACCGACCGATTTGGTGCATCCAAGCTACAGGATTAGACTAACAAAAACTGCCCAAGGGAATCTCAGATGGCCCAAATGCCCAATCTTCGCCGGTATTTCCTTTACGTCAACACATTCGCGCTCTGCCTGATAGCGGTTTGCGCCCTCCCTGTTCTCGCCCAGGACGCTGCGCAGAAGCCCGACTCTGCCCAAAAGCCCGAAGACGACCAGAAGCCCGCCGAGACCCTTAAGGTCAGCGTGAATGTCGTGAACCTGTTTTTCAATGTTAAGGACAAGCACGGCGCCCTCATTCCGAGTCTTACCAAGGACGAGTTCGAGGTTCGCGAAGACGGCAAACCCGAGACTATCAAGTACTTTTCCGCCGAATCGAATCTGCCGCTGACGCTGGGGATTCTCATCGACTCCTCCGGCAGCCAGCAGCGCGTGCTCGAGATGGAGAAGGAAGTGGGGGGCGCATTCCTCAAGCAGATTCTCACGACGAAGGACGAAGCCTACGTGCTCGACTTCAATATCGACGCTGAGCTGGTGCAGGATCTCACCAACGACGTCCACCGTCTGACCGCGGCCCTGAATAAGGTCAAAATCAACGTGGGGGGCGGCACTGGCGGAGTACCCGGCATTGGGCAAGGCCCCATTCCTATTAACAATGCTCCGGGCACCGTCCTCTATGATGCAGTTTATCTTTCTGCCCACGACATGCTCGCCAAGGAAGTCGGCCGCAAAGCCATGGTTCTGCTCACCGATGGCCAGGATGACGGCAGCCGCCTGAAGATCAAAGACGCCATCGAAGCCGCCCAGAAGGCTGACGCCATCGTTTACGTGCTGCTGTGCGCCGATCGTGGCGGTTATTTCAGCCAAGGGATGTCTTACAACGGGGAATATGACATGAGGAAGCTCACCGAGGAGACCGGGGGGCGCGTGATCAATGTGGGCAACAAGTTCGACAAACTGAAAGAGGCGTTCGACCAGGTGGCGGCCGAGTTGCGCAGCCAGTACAACATCGGGTATACGCCCACCAATACCAAGCTCGACGGCAGCTACCGGAAGCTGGAAATCAAATCCAAGCAGGGATACAAAATTCAGGCGCGAGCCGGCTACTACGCCACCGCCCGCGACCAGGAGTAGATCCTTTTTGGCGCGGGCGCCCGGCCCGCGTCTGCTGGAGATTCATCAACCACAAAGGACACGAAGTAACACGAAGGGTATGAATCGCCAAGGTTTCCTTCGGGTTTCTTGGTGTCCTTTGTGGCCCTTAGGACACTACTCCTCTGAAACACCCAGTGCGGACGTCCCACGATCCTCTACCGCCAGAAGGGAAAACCATTTAGCCTGTAAGACGTCCATTGGGGTGAACCGGAGGTTCGTCATGCCGTCTGGAAATGAACCAGCTTGCTCTCGGCGTTCGTTTCTGCATCTGGGTGCTGCGGCGTCGACTGTGGCCGCGTTCCGCATGGTCACGGAACCCATGCTGGCCGCTGCGGCGCGCGCACCCATACCCAAGGACGCAGTCGTCATCGATCAGAACGAGAACCCGCTCGGCCCCAGCCAGTCCGCTCGGGAGGCGATGACCGCGATCATTCCCCAGGGCGGCCGCTACGCCCACAATCTGACCGAAGATCTCGTCGAGACCTTCGCCCAGATCGAAGGCCTCAAACCGGAATCCGTGCACGCATTCCCCGGGTCCAGCAGCCCGCTCTATTACACCGTTCGCGCCTTCACCTCGGCGCAGAGAAGCTACGTAACCGCCGACCCCAGTTATGAAGCCGGCCCGCACGCCGCCGCCAATGCCGGAGCGCGCGTGGTGAAAGTGCCTCTTACCAAGACCTTTGCCCACGACGTCAAGGCCATGATCGCGGCGGCTCCCGACGCCGGCTTGTTCTACATCTGCACGCCCAACAATCCCACGGGCACACTCACCCCGCACGGGGATGTGGAATATCTGCTGGAGAACAAGCCCAAGGGATCGATTGTGCTGGTCGACGAAGCGTACATTCATTTTTCGGACGCGGCTTCCACGATCGATCTGGTCAAAGCCGGCAAGGACATCGTCGTCCTGCGGACGTTCTCGAAGATCTACGGTATGGCCGGCATCCGCTGTGGTTTTGCCATCGCGCGTCCCGATTTGCTCGAGAATATTCACGCGTGGGGCGGGTGGAATTTCATGCCTGTCACCGCCGTGGTGGCCGCTGCCGCCAGCCTGAAGGATCCGCAACTTGTGCCCGAACGCCGGCGGATCAATGCCTCGATCCGCCAGGAGACTTTCCAGTGGCTCGAGCGCAACGGCTACTCCTACATTCCGTCGGAGTCGAACTGCTTCGTGCTCGATACGAAACGTCCCGGGAAAGAGACGATCGACGCTATGGCGAAGCAGAACGTTTTCATCGGACGCATCTGGCCGGTGTTGCCCACACATGTGCGGATCACCGTCGGCACCCATGCCGAGATGGAGCGCTTTCAGGACGCTTTCCAGAAAGTGATGCGCGGCACGGTTGCGTTCTCGCTGACATTGGCGCCGAAGGCGCGCCGTAACCACCCCAGGTTGCCGTCCTGATGTAGGGCCTCCAAAGTGTGCAAATTTCGAGTGTGCTGGGGCACGAACAGCTGTGATGAGGCTCACAGAGTTTGCTTCCGGCATGGCACAGGCTTCTACAGGGAGAACTGGAGGTTCTCCTGGTAAGTTACGCGACGGCCATGCCTGATCGCCAGCAGCCTGTTCCAGTTTTCGAGTTCAGCGACCGGGCGTTTAGCTCGTTGTTAGGCATCTTCTCTTTTTCAGGTCAAAGGTAATCGTGCCGCGCGGCCTTCGCGTTGCATTGATTCACGCTGTCTCTCGGGATGCCTCTTTTCGTGGATCCGAGCGGCAGCGATAAGGGTTTCTGCCTTTTCATTCCAGGAGAGGTTCTCATGTTACATCTCGATACGGGCAACACAGGTTTCATGATTCTATGTACCAGCCTGGTGATGTTGATGACACCGGGCCTTGCCTTTTTCTACGGCGGCCTAGTCGGGCGCAAGAACGTGCTCGCCATCATGATTCAGAGCTTCGTGTCCATGGGCTGGACGACGGTGATCTGGTATCTGTATGGCTATTCGCTGTGCTTCAGCGGCGACTGGCACGGGGTCATCGGCAACTTTCACAATGCATTTCTGCGCGGAGTCGATCTCAATACCCCATCGCCGAATGCGACTATCCCGGCTTTTGTGTTCATTGCGTATCAGATGATGTTCGCCATCATTACCCCGGCGCTGATCTCGGGCGCGTTCACCAACCGGGTCACGTTCAAGGCCTACATGTTGTTCCTCACGGGCTGGCTGACTTTTGTGTATTTCCCCTTCGTGCACATGGTTTGGGGCGGAGGCTTCCTGCAGCAGTGGGGAGTAAAAGATTTTGCGGGCGGCATCGTGGTGCACAACATCGCAGGCGTTGCGGCGCTGGCTTCCGTGCTATACGTGGGAAAGCGCCGGACTGCGGATCGTGGCCCGCACAGCATCCCACTGGTTGCCCTGGGGACCGGCCTGCTGTGGTTTGGCTGGTATGGCTTTAACGCGGGCAGCGAAATGCGAGTGGATTCCGTGACGGCCACTGCATTCTTGAATACCGATGTGGCAGCCTCGTTCGCGGCCATCGCCTGGATGCTGGTGGCGTGGTTCAACGAGAAAAAGCCGAAGTTCCTCGGCTTGCTGACGGGAGCGGTTGCCGGATTGGCGACCGTGACTCCAGCGGCCGGGTATGTTTCTCCCACCACTGCCGTGATCATCGGATTAGTTGCCGGAGTGGTTTGCTACTACGCGGTTGAGATGAAGAACAAGTTGCAGTGGGATGACGCGCTCGATGTCTGGGGAGTGCACGGCGTGGGTGGTTTTCTCGGCATCGTGATGCTGGGGATTTTCGCCAGCAAGGCCTACAACCCCGAGGGTGCGAATGGCTTGCTCAACGGCGATCCGATATTCCTCCTGAAACAAGTCGTGGCCGTCACTTTCTCCTCGGTCTGGGCGTTCATCTTCACCTATGCCATGCTCAGGATTATCGATGCCTTCACAACCGTGAAGGTCAGCGAGATGACGGAAGAGATTGGGCTGGATGAATCCATCCACGGCGAGCACGCTTACGAGGACGTCTTCGCCGGCGATGACTTGGCACGTGTGGTAAACCAGGCTCATGCGGAGGAGCTGCTGGCTGGCCGGAAATGAGAGGAAAGGGACTCTGGCGAGCATCGTGCCGGTCCCTGGGAAAACTGGTTATGGCGGGGGTGATGGTGGCATCACCCCTGCTTGCCCGTACGCAGGCCAGCGCTCCCGCTCCGGCCGCTGATTCGAGCATTGGCACCGGGGATGCAAGACCCTGGTGGAGGGAAATTTCTACCGACCTCTTCCTGTCACTCTCCTATACCTATAACGAAAATGATCCCCGCCCCCGCCTGAATCAGTTCCGGGTTTTCGATTTTAATGACGACGATCCACAGCTGGATGTTGCCCAACTCGTAATCCAGCGGGCGATTGAAGGGCCCAAGCAGTTCGGCTTTCGCTTCGACCTGATCGCGGGTTCGGGGGTTCCCGAGGTGACCGCTGCCTACGGACTGTTTCGCGATATGCGCACCGGCATGGCACACCATGTGGATATCCCTCAATTCTTCCTCAGCTACATCGCGCCTGTCGGGAAAGGTCTGCGCTTTGACCTGGGGAAGTTTGCCACCCACATGGGATACGAGGTAATTGGCGGCTACGATGGATATAACGACAATTTCAGCCACAGCTTCAGCTTTGGATATGGCGTCCCATTTACTCATACGGGGTTGCGGGCGACGTATTCCTTCAGCCCAAAGATTGTGGGATTGGTTTCAGTGACGAACGGGTGGGACGACGTTCAGAGACTCAACCACGCCTATACGATTGGGACACAATTGGCGCTGACTCCGACAAGCGCCACCAGCATTTCCCTAAACTTCATCCACGGGCCAGAACGCCGGAATGATACTCACGATCAGCGAAGCGTCTATGAAGTAGTCGGCACTTGGAAGGTAGTCTCGAGATTTTCGCTGGCCCTGGATGGGCTCTACGGCCACGAGCAGAATGGGATTGCCGTGGGCCACGATGCGCTTTGGAGAGGGCTGGCCGGTTATGCGAAGTACGGTTTTAGCAAGAGTTTCTCCCTCGCTTTCCGAGGAGAGGTCTTCAATGACGGCGGGGGCACGCGAACCGGCGTGGATCAAACTCTGCTGGGATTCACGCTGACGCCTGAGTACACCCTGAGTGCGAAGCTCTCACGCCTGAATTCACACTTCAGGAAGGCAGACGGCAGGTTTGTGATCCGCGGTGAACTGCGCCGGGATCTTTCGGATCGAAGTGTGTTCCTGGAGGGCAGCAATCCCATCGGGAAACAGCAGTTCACTTCTGCGGTCAACTTGATTTACCTGTTCTGAATGGTCATCGCGGGTGTGAAGCGAAGAGAAAAGAGTCCCCTACGTCCCACGCCTTACTGCGGCGTCAGCAAATACCCGTGTTCCTTCCCTTTGTGCATGCCGGTGCCGACGATCTGTCCCGCATTGTTGATGCCTTCGGCGTCGAGCAGCGTCCATCCCGATCCTGCAGGAATCAGCTTGTTGAGATCCTTCATCTTTCCGGCGCTGTAGACGAAGGCGTGATAGGTGCCCTGAAACGTCGACTGCCCGACTACGACTCCCGAGTCGTTAATCCCGAAGCCCCAGGTCGTGCTGGTGGCGCCGGCAATCGTGCCCAAGTCTTTGAGCGTGCCGTTGGTTGCGAGGAAGGCGTGCGCCGAACCATTCTTCGTGTAGGCGAGGCCGGTAACCTGTCCCTTGTTGTTGATGGCATAGCCCTGGCTCCAGGAGCCGCCCAGGGTTCCAATCTTGGTCATGACGCCATTGGTCCACCGGAAGGCAAGGAAGTTGCCATGCGCATCGTAAGAGGTCCCTGTCACCGTGCCGGAATTGTTCACGCCCTGAGCGCTGTTCCACCAGTCGACGCCGTTGGGGGATCCCAGGGTTCCCAGGTCGATCATCTGGCCGTTGCTGTAAAGAAAAGGGTGATTGCTGCCGTCGGCGGTCACCGAGGATCCAACCACCTGGCCGAGATCGTTGATGGCATATGCCACGGCGGACCCGCCGCCGAGGTCGCCGATGTTCGTCAACTTCCCGCCGCTCGCCAGAAATGCGTGATATGTGCCGTTAGCGCTTGTGGAGTATCCCGCAATCTGCCCGGAGGCGTTGATGCCGTTGCCGATGCCGCTATTGCCACCGAGCGTGCCGAGATTGCTCATCTTCCCGGCGTGGAAGAGAAAAATGTCGCTGACGTTGTTTCGGTCGCTGCCCGCTGCACCCGCGACCTCCCCATTTAGGTTGACCCCGCGCGCCACGCTGTAATCGTCGCCGGAGAGCGTTCCGAGATCGGTGATGGTGTAGGTTTGCGCGGCGCTCACGGAAGAGGCGGCAGCCAGGAGGGCAGTCAGGAAAAATCGAGAAGGGGCCAGCGATTTCATGGCGTGCTCCTTATATTCCGGTTTGTTCCGGAAGCAGGATTGTGTGGACGTGGGCATTGTCCCCCGTTCGCACCAGTCCATTTGTAAAAGAATTGTCAAAAGCCGGTCATTCGCGGCGGGGGAGGCATTGTTCTGGAGATTTGGGATGGCAGGTGGGCACTCCGCGTTCGTCGTTAGAAACGGCACAGCCGCACTCCATTACCTGCTGCAGCTTGCGGCGAGCACGATGCAGCCGGATCTTGACCGTGGTGAGGGTCACTCCCAGGAGATCGGCGATCTCCGAAGCAGTCAGGGAGTGGGCTTCGTAGAGCAGAATTACGGCGCGGTATTTGTCTGGGAGAAAGTCCAGACAGCGTTGAACGCATGCGCTTGTTTCTTTCCGCTCCGAAACTTCAAGGGGCGAGGGAGACTCCGAGACAGGAGGCTTAACGCGATCGTCGATTTCTTCAGTGTCGAGGGAAATCAGCGGCTTGCGCTGGCGCAACCGATCGAGGCAAACGTGCGTGGCGATGCGGTAGAGCCAGCCACGAACGGCTTCGGGATCGCGCAACGACTCACCATGACGATAGGCTCGGAAGAACGTATCTTGCGTGAGGTCTTCCGCTTCTGCGGGACTCTTTACGAGACCGAGAACATAGCGATAGATTCGATCGTGGTAAGACTCGAAGAGCACTCCCGCGTCGACGGTTCCACGAGGCGGACTCATACCACAATTCAACGCCCAGCCTGCACGGCAATTCCGTGACGGCAATCACTGCGAGAGATTCCCCGGCGAGAGCGGTACAGGAGCGGCCGTTTCGTCTGGCGTGCCGCTATCGACCTCGAGCCGTGGGAACCACCCCGGCAGCTTCCTCTTCGCCGCGGGGCGGGGGAGCGATGGCTGCGCAATTGTCCTGCCTCGCTTTCATCCATGCCGCACAGTCACAAACCGAGGAGATCCGTGTTTCCGGCCGCACGGTCGAGATGCCGAATGGGATGTACAACGCGCAGAACCGGATAATGCCGGTCAACAGGACGAGCAAGCCGACCACGGTGAGTGCCACTCCAAGCGTAGTCTTGCCGGAGAGCAGAATCAGTCCACCGAGGAAGAGAATGCCTCCCAGGGTCAAGCGCAAAAGCCTGTCGATACTGCCAACATTGCGACGAAGCATAGACGTACCAACTCCTTTCAACCGATACGAACGCCTGGACCAGGAACGTTCCGCTCAATTGATTTCCACTTCGACTCCACCAACCCAGCGGGAGGCCAGGTTGTAGATCAGCGCGCCGACCAAGGAAGTGACGCCACCCATGATCCCCCAAACGACAGGGCACAAGATCATAGGGAGCACGCCCATCGCGCGCGGAAAATGCATGTGCATAGGACAAAACGAGGCTCCGGTTAGAGCAATGATGCTGCAGAAGATGCCGGCAATGAAACCCAGCAAGGCGTATGAAACGAGGCCGATTCTGAATGCGGAAGCCGGACCAATACGCTTGAGGACGGCCATATGCGGACCTCCTCCGACCAGTGGTCGGTTCTATTCCTAGGACGAAAACGGGGGGTAAAAGGATACGGGAGGACGCTACGCTGCCAGGAGTCACGGAGTTAGTTTCGCGTGCAGAGTCACCGATGGGGAAGGAGTTCTACTCCACCGCTTCTTCCCACCTCACCGTCCGCTGCTCCCGGCTGCTCTTGTGCGCCAGCAACAGCGCTCGCATCGTACGCAAGGCCTGGTCGGGGGTGACGTCCAAGGCCGTTCCGTTCTCGATGGCATCGCGCACGTTGGCATAGAACCCGCGATAGTCCCCACGCGCCGTCTTTATTCTCTGGTTGGGTTCTCCCACCCGGCTCAGCGTCCCCCACAAATCTTCGGTTTCTTCTCCCCAGTCCGGGCCCCAATCTTTTCCCTGCGGAAAGTTTTCTCCGCGCAAGCGCTCTTCCTGCGGATCCATGCCGTACTTCACAAACGATCCTTTCGTCCCGTGAATCAGGAAGTGAGGCCCCGGCGCATATGCCACAATGCGCGCCCGCAGCATTGCCCGCAGGCGCGGATACTCGAGGCACACATCGAACGCATCATCCACGTGCGAGGTTTCGCGCTGGCAGAAGGCAGACGCCGTGATTGCCTGGGGCTCTCCAAACAGAATCAGGGCCTGATCGATCAAGTGCGGCCCCAGATCGAACAGCACGCCCGAGGCCGGCTGATCGGGGCTCTCCCGCCATGCTCCCGCTTTTGCCTCCAGCCGAAAGCGGTCGAAGCGCGCTTCGTATTCGGCGACGGTGCCCTGAGTTCCTGGCTCCACGATGCTCCGCACCGTCTGAAAATCTCCGTCCCAGCGCCGGTTGTGATACACGGTGAGCAGCCGGTGCTGCTCGGCAGCGACTCGCACTACCTGCTCGCACTCTACCAGCGTCGGAGCGAACGGCTTATCGACCACCACATGCCGCCCCGCCTCCAGACAGGCGCGCGCCAGTGCGGCGTGCGAATCGTTTCGCGTCGCGACCACGCAGAGGCGAATCTCTTCGTCAGTCAGCAACTCCTCCACGGTGCGCGCCACCCGCACATCCGGATACTTCTCGCGCGCCAGCGAGCCGTGCCGCTCCAGGATGCAAGCCAGTTCCATTCCCTCGACACCACAGATCACCGGGGCATGAAACGCCTGCCCCGCCAGGCCAAATCCGATCAGACCGACTCGCACCATGGATAGTTTTTCCTCTGAACCCCTTATGGAAGCAACCTGAAAGGCAGAATTGCGAACACCGAAGCTGGGCGCCGGAAGCCGGACGCCGAATTACCGATCTCTTACCCTGCGGACAAACTTCAACCCCGACCACACGTCCGTGACGGCGCACACCTTTACGTCCACCAATCCCGCGGCAAGCCCGATGTCGCGTACGACATTTTCATCCAGATCGCTGGCTACACCAGAGCTTTTCTTGGGCCAACTCACCCACAGCATCCCTGCGGGCGCCAGGAGCTTCGCCATCCGCCCGAACTCCCTAGCCAAGTGCGCCCGCGATTTCGTGAATACCATTACGAAGTCGAGGGCAAAATCCTGCGAGCTTTGCTTCTCGCGCACGATCTCGCATTCCGACAGGGCCTCCCGCAGTTCCGCCCGCACGTCCGCCGGCGCCTCGACGAGCAGAACACGAAATCCATCCTTGATTCCCAGCTTTTTCGGAAGTGGAGTACTCGAATATCCCGGCATGATCGTGCGCTGAAAAAAGCCCGACGAGCGAGGCCAGAGCCGCTAAGTTACTGCACCGTCGGCGCGTAATATCCGCGACGCGCTCTCACGTGGAAACTCTTGCGGTCGTTGGCCACGATCTCGATGGTGCGGAAGTGTCCGTCAGCCTTGAAGTCTGCCGGTTTATAGGAGATCGCGTACTGGCTGCGCAACTCGTCCTGAATCTCGGCGAACGCATTGGACACATCGCGAATCTGGAAGGGGAAAAACGCGCGGCCGCCGGTGGCGTCGGCAATCCGCTCCAGCACCTTGTCTCCCGAGCCTTTGCTTCCGCTGATGTTCGTGCTGATGGTGTAGACGATGGCTTCCGCACGCTGCGCCATTTCGATAGCCTCTTCGCGCGTCACATGGCTGAGGTTGTCGTCGCCGTCGCTCAGGAGAATGATGGCGCGCCGCGTGGGCTCGGTCAGAGGCCGCTTCAGCAGCTTGTCGCGGCAGGCGTAGTAGAGCGCATCGTACAAAGCGGTTCCGCCACCGGGCCGCAGTTCGCGCACGCCATGCCCCAGCGCTTCGGTATTATCGGTGAAGTCCTGCGTCACTTCCGGGGTCGCGTCAAAGCCCACCACGAACGCCTGATCGTACTTCCGCCGCACGGTCTGGTTCAGGAATTCAATCGCGGATTCCTGTTCGAACTTGAAGCGGTCACGTACCGAATTGCTCGCGTCAATCAGCAAGCCCACCTGGAGCGGCAGGTTAGTCTCATTGTGGAAGCTGCGAATTTCGGCCGCCGGCTTGCTGTCATCCACCACCCGGAAGTCGGCCTGCTTGAGATCGGTGATGCGGCGTCCGTGTTTGTCCGTTACCGTGAACACCACATTCACTTCGTTGGTGCCGACTCTGAACCGGGGAACGTCGTCCGGTGCCGCGTCCTTATCGCCGGAGCCCTGTGCCGCGGGGGGGGCGACCTGAGACGTGGGCGACTGTCCTTGCGGGGGTGCAGTTGGTGGCGCAGTCGCTGGTTGAGTCGCGGGAGCCTGGGCGGCGGAAGTTGCCGGTGGCGTGATCGTTTGCGGGGGGCTGGTCTGGGCTTGGGAGGAAGTTTGCGCAGCGGGTTGCGCGGCGTCTGACGCTGAGGAACTAGACTGTGACGACGGGGACTGGGACGAACTGGCCGTTGTCCCTTGGCCGGCCGCGTGGACCCCGGCCACAACCCAGGCCATCGGCAGCCCGATCGCGAGCAGCACGACGGATGCCCATCTTGCCAGCAAAGTTTTAGCGAAAACGCCCCTCATTTCCGTTCATTATATCCGTAATCGATTTTGGGTGGCGGATTTGCGGGATGCAACGCGCAATGCTTTAGCCCTTGCGGGACCTAACTACTCTGCAACTTCGCCAAGAACTCGCGCAACTCAGCCGGCAATTCACTTTTCAGCGCGACCTTCTCCCTGGTGCGCGGATGCGTGAACTCCAACTCCGCCGCATGCAGAAAATTTCGTCCGAGCGAAACGACTCCCGAGCTTCCGCGCACCTGCGCCGGCGCCCCATACGCCGTATCCCCGACCACCGGATGCCCGATAGACGCGAGGTGCACCCGAATCTGGTGGGTTCGCCCGGTATCGATCTTGACCTCGAGCAGGCTGAATTTTCCAAACTTCGTCTCCAGTCGCTGCAGTACGTGATAATGCGTGACCGCCTCGCGTCCGCCCGCAAGGCGCGTCGTCATTCGCGTGCGGCGCACCCGGTCGCGGCTGATGCTGGCGGAAATGGTCCCGCGATCTTTCTTCACCCACCCGTGTACCAGTGCCACATAGGTCTTCTTCACCTCGCGCTGGGCAAACTGGGCTGCCAGATTGCGATGTGCCTCGTCGTTTTTCGCCACCACGACGAGCCCACTGGTTTCCTTGTCGAGGCGATGGACGATTCCCGGTCGCAGCTCTCCGCCGACAGCCGACAAACTTGCCAAATGATGCAGCAGGGCATTTACCAGCGTGCCGCGGTTGCGCGTATCGTCGGTGGCTCCCGCGCCCGCGTGCACCATCATTCCTGCCGGCTTGTTGATCACCGCCAGGTCGTCATCTTCATACGCGATGTGGAGGGGGATCTCCTCCGCGACCGCCTTCAGCGGAGCCCGCTGCGCCTCGCCGAGAACGCTGATGCGCTCACCGCCGCGTAGCTTGAGCGAAGCTCGCGCCGGTGCGTCATTGACCAGGACTTTTTCTTGGGCGATCAACTCCTGCACCCGCGCCCTGCTTACGGAGTCGAGGTGCGTGGCGAGAAAGTGATCCAGGCGCTTGCCCGCGTCTTCAGGCAGAACAGAGATGAGAATGGGAAACGCTTCCGGCATTCGCTGGAGGATACTACAGGCTATCTTATGAGGCGGTCAGCCCGAGGCGGTCTATTGGCCGACAGTCGGAATCCCTATTTTCAGTGCGGTTGTTCGAGATTGGAGACGGTAAGCAGCACCGGAGTGTGGTGGTGTGCCGTATGGGCCCCGAACAACGAACCTGTCGCAACAACCCTCCTGCCCAGTAACGCTTTATATCGCTCGTAGGTTCTTTGATCGAGCACGAGTTGCACTCTGCGCACATTTCTCTGACTGGGGTTGAGATCAGGTTCGGCTGTGTCCTGGTTCACGCAAATTGGGGAGTCCAGATCCAGCAGCCAGGTCGTTTCAGCCTTGTCGCCCTTGTGAATGTCGTTGTAATTCGGCGGTCCTGCAAAGGTCTTGCGAATAAGTGTGCCATGGAGCGCTACAACGGCTGGTTCATATGAGCGGCAGCCGGAGAGTTCAACTTGTGCGACACAAACGGCAGGCAGAAGCAGCAGGAGCACCTTGGCTCGCGTGAATGACATAGCGACTGCTCGTCTAAAGGCGATCTATCCCGTTCCGATTGCTGTGGAAGAATCGCGATTACTCTCGGTTGCTACCGCGTAGCCCCCACCGCCTGCGCCGTCACGTTCTTCGCTCCCGGACGCAGCCACCAGATGATCCCGCCCCCGATTACCAGCCCAATGGCGATCAACTGGGTCCCGCTCATGGCGCCGCCGAACACCGATCCCCGGCCCGGGTCGTCGCGGATAAATTCCAGAAAGAATCGCGCTACGCCGTATATGAACAGGAACGCACCAAATATCTGGCCGTCGAATTTTCTGCGCTTCAGCAGCCACATCAGGAAAATGAAATTCGCCAGTTCCACCGCCGCTTCGAACAACTGGGTCGGCTCCAGCGGAACATTCAGGGGTGTGCCGGCAATCTCAAAGGCCAGCGGATTGTGGAAAGTCACGCCCCAGAAATGGGTTGTCGGCTTCCCAAAGCAGCATCCCGCCGCAAAACATCCCAGACGGCCGATGGCGTGTCCCAAGGCCAGCCCGGGGGCAAAGGCATCGCAGGTCCCGAGCGCTGGCAGATGATGTTTATGCACGTACCACGCGGCCGCGGCGAACGCCGCGATCAGGCCGCCGGAAAAAACTCCGCCCGCCTGCAGCGTGCTGATGCTGAAGATCTCCGAAGGATGCGCCTTGTAAATGCTCCAGTCGTTGATGATGTAGAGCACCTTCGCGCCCACAATCCCGCAGAGCACCACCAGAATTCCCAGGTTCCACGCTTTTTCGCCGTCAATTCCCAGGCGCTCAGAGTTGCGCACACTGATCCACAGACCGATCAGGACTCCCATCGAAACCAGGAATCCATACGTCGGCAGAAAAAACCGTCCGAAATGCACTAATTGCGGATACACGTGTGATTAGATGCGGGGAACAGTGGATTCGCTACCTGTTCGAGTCTAACAGGAAGCGGTGATGTGTGGCGCGGGCACTCCCTTCGACTCCGCTCAGAGCAGGCTCTGCCCGCGGACCCAGCCAGGAGGAAGAATCCAAGACGCAAGTGAAGACCTCGCCAGGGTATTTAGGGAGTCGAGGCAAGAAGGACAACCAGGCATCCGGAACGTGCCGGCAGTTCGCGGGCAGGAGTGCCCGCGCCACACTACAAAAAAGTCAAGTCGACCCACTGCGCCGTGTGACGGGCCGAGAATGAACCCGTCGATAGACAGTTGGGAACCCGCCGAGACCCTTTAGGCATCTCCGCATGGCGGAGCGTCGCTCACCGGATCTTAATACGAGTCGAGTCCCCGTTCATTCAGCATTGGTTCAAAAATCGGTTACCGTCATCACCAACGTCGCAGGCCGACTTTCATTTCGCATGCTACGGGGCTTTCCCCTAACTTTGCAATAGCAACGCCGGAAAAAGTTGGCAGGCCGCTTGCAACCAAAGTAACGCGGCTGTAAAGATTCGTGCTTGCAATGCTGTGCCGTTTCGGGCCAGCCCAGCCATGACCTTGCCCTTCTGGGTTTTCTCCCAGAACCGGGGATCGGCGCCATTCTCACTGAAGAATGGAGGGTTGTTTTGTAGAAGAGGCCCTGCGCGTAAGCAGCGTCAGCTACGAGAGAAGAAGCCGCGGATCGTTCCGCCTAGCCTGCCTTGCGATTTTCGCCCAGCACTTCGTCCAGCGCATGGGCCAATTGATGGGCGCGCTGCTGGTAGTCGGTTGCCCCGCCGTCCTGTTTTTTCTTCAGCAGATGATACTCATCGGCGATATTCAGGGCCGCCAGCACCGCGAGGCGCACTGTGTCGATGGTGTTCGTCGCCTCGGCGACCGCACGCATCTTCGAGTCCACATATTCCGCCAGCTTCAGAATATATTCCGGATCCGACCCCCGCAGGTTGTACGCCTGGTCGAAAATCTCCACCCGCACGCTGGCATTCTGCGCGTCTTTCGCCGGCTGACCTTTCGTCGCTGTGGCCATACTGTCTCCCGCGTCCGGTTGTTTCGCTGAGGCCTGAAAACTGCCCTAGCTCGCCCGCTCCTCGGCAATCGACTCGATCTGCTCCAGCATCTTCTCTACGCGAGCCCGGATGGTCTCCCGCTCCTTGCGCAACTGCACCGCCTCGCGCTTCAGCGTTTCGACCTGTTCCTCGCGCTCTTCCATCTGCTGGCGCAGGCGTTGCGCGTCACGTTCCGCCGCCACTTGCGCCTGGCGCGCCGCCTTGTACATCTCTATGGTGCGATAAACCTTCTCTTCCAGCACCTGAAAATCATCCGCCGGAACCTGTTCCGCCAACTCCACCGCCTTCAATGCCATGAGACGCTTCTTTCCTGAGGGAATGATTCGCTTCAGCGAAGTATACTCCAGAATTCTGTGGAAGCAGCACGTCCAGTCGTCCCTTTCGACAAAAGTTCCGGCCTGACAACTGCGTCCGTTGCTTTGAGATAGAATCGCGCAGCGGACGAGAAGTGAGTGAGCCGTGTCTAGACCTTCCATCCTGTGGTGCACGCTGGCCTGGGCGTCCCTTGTGGTTTCGGCCGAAGCGCAATTGCCCTTGAGCGCGGCCGACGCTCAAAAGATCAATCCCATTCTTGACGCCCCCGCCGCAAACTCGCTGAAGTGCAGCATCGCACAATGGAGGCCTGCTCTCGATTTTGCTTTCCGCTTCAACGCGGGTTACGTGGTGAGCTGCCGCCTCGGCATTTTCGAAGGCAGGAAGGTCAGCGTGCTGATTTACTCTCGCGTCACACCCGAGGGCAAACCGGCTGTCCTGTTCGGCGAGCGCTATCCCCTGCCCGCAGTCACTCCGGAAATGCTGGGCGGGATGGATCCGACAAAGTCGAAAACGAACATTGGAATGAGCGGCGCCTTTGGGGTCGGAGAGGGCAACTATTCGGTGGAAGTCCTGGTCACGGACGACCGCAATCGTTCCTGCCGCAAGCAGTGGAAGGTCCACGTCGCGCGCGAGCGATCGCAGCGGAACCTTCCGATCGCCATCCAACCGCTCGCCGTCGAGCCTCTGATTGCCGCCTGGGACATCTCGCCGCCCCCGCGGGGCGCCGGCCTGCGGCTTACCGTTCTGCTCGATGCCGCTCCCATCAGTCCCTCCCAGTCCAAACTCCGTGCCTGGGACCGTGCGTTCCTGGTCGAGTCCCTCTATTCCTTACTGCGGCAAGCCCCTTGCAAGTCTTTGCGCGTGGTCGCTTTCAATCTCGAGCAACAGCGCGAACTTTTCCGCAGCGAGCAGTTCGACGGCGCCGCCTTTGTCAACCTGGACCGCGCCCTGGGCGACATCGAAACTGCCACCGTCTCCGTCCAGGCGCTCAAAAAGCGCAACTCGCCTGAGTTTCTCGTAGCCCTGGCCAAGCGGGAACTGGCCGCGGCCGAGTCCTCCGACGCCGTCATTTTCCTTGGCCCGAATACGCGCATGACCGCCAAGACTCCCGCGGATCTGCTCCCTGCCAGGAAAGCCGGCAGCCCGCCATTTTTCTATTTCGAATATTTCCCCTGGCCGGGTGGCAACTTCCCAGATGCCATCGCACAGTTGACGAAAGCCCTCGATGGAAGAACCTTTGCCTTCCACTCCCCTGCCGAACTCGGACAAGCTATCCAGAAAATGCTGACGCAGCTCAAGCAGCAATAGTGCCGCACCTCTTATCCTCTACCCCAACGACCGCGAACCATGTCATGGTCTATGACTGTGGGTTTGCATCTACCACTTGCCCAGCCACTTCAGCAGAAGCACAAGGCTGAACAGGGCGAGTGCGGGGCCGCCCCAGATGCCCAGGACCGCCCTCCGTTGAAAATTATCGACGATGCGCTGCGGATGCTGCCGCGACAGAAGGAAGGGAAGATGGCCGTTGCCCCGGCCCAGAGTTACGCGCGGACGCAGATCAAAATTTGAAGCTGCAGCTATGGTCGAAGCCGGAATATCGCAGCGTGGTATCCCCATAGCCTCAAGCTGTTCGCGCCTTTGCAGATCGGCGGCTTCACGGCTGAGATAGGCTACTGCGTTGTCCGTTGCCAAGCGGTTTTCTTCCAGGGTGCCCAGCACGAGCAGGGGGTCGCCGGGTTTGATCGTGTATTCCGTCACGGTCGTGCCACCGGTGGTCGAAAGCCCGTGCCGGTGCAGAAAGCGGCGTGAGCCTTCCGCCATCGAGTCTCCGGAGATCTGCTCGTCGTACTCGGGGGGCAGTTCGAGCCGGGCGCCACGCGGATCGATCATCAGCATTCCGCTTTCGTCCTCGACAAAAAGAGGAGTGAACATCGTTTCCGTGGCTCTTCCTTCCGGCTTCCCTTCGTCCTCGGCATCTCGTCCATTCCACGCGACCGCGCGATAATAGTGGCAATCGACCATCGCCAGCGGGGAGAGCAGCGTATAGGGGCCCGTCGCCTTTCCGAAGACCTTCGCCTGTCCGATCGCCGCCGCCGCAATTTTCGTCACCGGCGTGTCTTCAATCCACTTCTTCTGCTGCAGGAGCAGAAAGCCGCGGAAGAAAAAATACAGGCCCGTAATGAGTCCAAAAATGCCGAAGAGGAGGGTAAACGCGGAAGCGACTTCATGTGAAAGAATCGGTTTCCGCGACGCGAAGACCCGCGTCAGGAGCCAACTCGAGAGCCACAATCCCGATGGAAAGGGTTTCGGCATGATGGAGCTTTGAGGCTAGTGGGGCGGACGCAGTTTTTGCAGCCTGGCCGCCGCCGCGTCCAACGTTTCGACTTTCTTGCAGAATGCAAACCGCACCTGCTGCGCTCCATCCCGCGGATCGCGATAAAAACTCGAGCCCGGCACCGCCGCCACACCGATTTCCTTCACCAGATATTTTGAAAACGACACATCATCCGCGATTCCAAACGCGCCGATGTCGGTCATCACGTAATACGCGCCCCGCGGACGGAAGCACTTGAATCCCGCCGCCGTCAGCGCCGGCATCAAATGATCCCGCCGCACTCGATATCCCTCGGCCAGCTTCGCGTAATACTCCGCCGGCAAACTCAAAGCGACCGCGCCCGCCTCTTGCAGTGGAGCAGGCGCGCCCACGGTCAGAAAATCGTGCACTTTGCGGATTGCGTTCGTGATCTTCTCCGGCGCAACCGCCCATCCCACGCGCCATCCCGTCACGCTGTACGTCTTCGACATTCCGTTGATGGTCACCGTCCGGTCGCGCATGCCCTCGAGCGCCGCCACCGAAATATGCTGCGTCCCGTCATACAAAATGTGTTCGTAAATCTCGTCAGTAATCGCCAGCACATCGAATTCGACGCACAAATCGCGGATCAACTCCAGTTCCGCCCGCGTAAATACCTTCCCGGTCGGATTGTTGGGCGTATTGAGAATGATCGCCTTCGTGTGCCGGTCAAATGCCTTCCGAAGTTCCTTCTCGTCAAACGTCCACTCGCCGCCGTCAGCGGCCGGCGGACGCAGCTTCACAAATCGTGGCTTCGCCCCGCTTAACACAGAATCCGGACCGTAGTTCTCGTAAAACGGTTCGAAGATGACGACCTCATCGCCCGCATTGCACACCGCGAGCAAGGTCGAAATCATCGCTTCGGTGGATCCGCAGCACACCGTGATCTCCTTTTCCGGATCGACCGCAATGCCTTGCCACACGCCCATCTGCCGCGCAATCGCGTTACGCAGATTCTTCGCGCCCCAGGTGATGGCATACTGATTCACATTCTCCGCAACTGCCTGCTGCGCGGCCAGTTTGATCTCCGCCGGGGCGGGGAAGTCCGGAAAACCCTGCGCCAGATTCACCGCGCCATACAGCATCGCCTGGCGCGTCATCTCCCTGATCACGGACTCGGTAAATTGGGAAACTTTGTCGCTCAGAAAGTGCTTGCGGGGCAATGGTGAATGTGCCGGTTGGTGAGACACCTTGCGGGAGGTTTTTGGTGTGGGTTTCTGCGGGGATGATTGCGACTTCTTCACCGTGTTTCTGGACTCCGATCGGGCGTCCGCCACAGCAGGCAGCCTAGCACAGGAAGAATTGTTGATTGTCGATTTTTGATTGCTGATTGATTGGGCTAAGTCTGACCTGTGAAACATAGCTTCCGCAGAGGGGTTTCAATCAGCAATCAACAATCAGCAATCAACAATGCCGTTCAAGCCCGCTGCACTCCTTCCAACCCCTGCAACGCGCCAACAATCTCCGCTGACCGCGCGGCAATCTGATCATCCCGCAGCGTGCCTTGTTCCGATTGCAGCGTCGCCCGCAGCAGAATCGAATACTTCCCCGCGTCGATCGATCCGCCGCGAAAAATCTCCACTGGACGGAACTCACGCAACTCGCTCAGCCGCAGGGCCATCACAGCGCGCTGCATCTCCCCAAACGTAACCGCCTCCGCGAAGACAAACGAGAAATCGCGCTCTACCGCGGGATACTTCGCGAGCGGCCGGTACTTCACCGTGCGCAAGCCGCGAGCGTAAAGTGCTTCCAGGTCGATCTCTGCCAAAAACACATCCTGCCGCAGTTTGCGTCCAGCCGTCAGTTCCGGATACACCTGCCCAAACTGCGCCACCGGCGCACCGTCCAGGAGCGCCCGCGCCGACCGTCCGGGGTGAAAATACTCCGCCGTCTGCCGGTCGTACGTGATCACGCCCTCAAACGCCGCCAGCAAATTCTCCACATCCCCTTTGAACCCGCGAAATGCCTCGCCTGCCGCAGCCTGATCGTCCTGGCTCACGTCGAGCGCTCCGCCCACCGGTAGCGACCCGCGCACCGCCGCCAGGGTCGCGCCCAGGCATAAACGCCGAGGTTCCGTGCGCTCTCCACCCGCCATTTCGTACACCGGAGCGGTCTCGAACAGCCGCGCATCGTCCACCCCGCGATTCAGATTCCAAGACAGCATGTCGAGCATGCCCGGTGCCAGCGACGTGCGCATCACGGACGCCTCCTCGCTTAGAGGGTTCTCCAGCTCCAGCACCCCAGCGGAAGAAAATGTCTCGGCATCGGCGTGGGAAATGAAAGTCAGCGATATGGCCTCGTTGTATCCGAGCGCCAGCGCCCGCGAGCGCAGCGTTGCATCCATGGGGGCATGCGGCGCTTCCACCACCGCTCCGCTGTAGGCCGGAAGAGTGTTCGCAAACTTGTCGTATCCGTGCAGCCGCGCGATTTCTTCGATCAAATCAATCTCGCGTTCCACATCGAGCCGCCAGCTGGGAATATGCACGCGAAACTTGGCGTCCGCCTGTCCTTCGGGAATCGCTTCGAAGCCAAGCTTCTTCAGGATGCGAAAAATCTCGCCGGCTTCGATGTTCTCGCCAAGAATACGGCGTACTTCGGAAATGTTCAGCAGGACCGGCGCCTGGTCGATCCTGCGCGAAACGACGTCGACCACGCCGCCAACCAGTTCTCCGCCGCCCGACTCTAAAACCAGTTCCGCCACACGATCGCACGACAATACGGTCGATTCGAAATCTGCCCCGCGCTCGAAGCGATGCGATGCATCCGTGTGCAATGCATGCCGCCGCGAAGCCTTGCGAATCGTCAACGGATCCCACCACGCCGACTCGATCAAAACATTCTTCGTCCTCTCCGTGATCATGGTGTCGTAGCCGCCCATGACGCCGGCCAGGCCGACGGGCTTCTTCGCGTCGGCAACGACCAGGTCTTCCGAGGTGAGCTTGCGCTCCACGCCGTCCAAAGTTTTCAGCCGCTCGCCGTCTCGCGCGTTGCGCACGATGATCTTGCCGCCTTCGAGCAGATCCAGGTCAAACACATGCGTTGGCTTGCCGATTTCCCACAACACATAATTCGTCGCGTCGACAGCATTGGAGATGGGCCGCTGGTCGAGCAGTTGCAGCCGCCGTGCAATCTTTTCCGGCGAAGGCCGGATGCTCGTCCCGCGAATCAGCCGCGCCGTGAATCGCGGACAAAGTTGTGGCTCCTCTACAACGATGGGGAAGGCCGGGGCGGGGGAAGAAGATCCTACTGAGGGCTGACGGCTGAGGGCTGACGGCTGTTTCAGCGGCCGGTCATAAATCGCCGCCGCCTCCCGCGCGACCCCGTAATGATTCATCGCATCAGGCCGGTTGGTGCCGATCTCCATCTCGAAGACGGTGTCGGGCTCTGACCCGCTGATTCCCTCAACCGCAATCCCGACGGCAGTCAAGTCATCCGCCAGCCGCCGGTCATCGACCGTCAGCTCAACAAAATCGCGAATCCATTGTGGAGAAAGTTTCATGAAATCAGCTTTTGGCTCAGAGCGTCTTACCCAAACTGCTGCAAGAACCGCACATCCCCCTGAAAAAACAGCTGCAGGTCGTCCACGCCATACTTCAGCAGGGCGATCCGGTCCGCGCCCATGCCAAAGGCGAATCCCGAAACCTTTTTGGGGTCGTATCCGTTGTCTTTCACGAACTCGAACACATTGGGATCGACCATGCCGCAGCCAAGAATTTCAATCCATCCCGTCTGCTTGCAGGGACGGCACGGCTCCGCACCGCGCTTGCCGCTTCCACCGCAGATGAAGCAAGAAACAAACATCTCCGCGCTGGGCTCGGTGAAGGGAAAGAACGACGGTCGGAAACTAGTCTTCACGTTCGATCCGAAGAATTCCTTCATGGCGTGATCAAGCGTGCCCTTCAAATCGCCAAATGTAATGTTGGTGTCGACCGCCAGACCTTCGATCTGATGAAACATCGGCGAGTGGCTGGCATCCGGCGGATCGTTGCGGTGCACTGTCCCCGGAATCACAATGCGAATTGGGGGCCGCATCTTCTCCATGGTGCGAATCTGTACTGGTGAAGTATGCGTGCGCAGCAGCAACCGCTCCCGTGCTGGCTTCATCTGCTGTCCCGCGATAAACAGGGTGTCCTGGGTATCGCGCGCCGGATGGTTGGGCGGAAAATTCAGCGCCTCGAAATTGTAGTAATCCGTTTCTACCACGGGCCCGTCCGCCACCGAATATCCCAGCTTCTGAAAAACCCGAACCATCTCGCGCGAAGTCCGCATGACCGGATGCTCCGCCCCAATGGGCCGACGGGCCCCGGGGAGAGTGATGTCGACGCGCTCCACAGCCTTGTATGCCTCATTAATGCTCGCGAACGATTGGCCAGGGGAAGCTAGTTGATCATCCGTCTCCCAATTCGATAGAGTCGCTTCTGCGCGAGCGACCTCTTCTTCGACCTTCTTCTTCAGGTCGTTCACGAGTTGCCCGGCCGCACGCTTTGCTTCCTTAGGAGCACGCTTCAGCCAGACGTCGTTGATCTGCGTCAAAACGCCACTCTTGCGGGCTATCCATCGGTCACGGAAGCCTTTCCACTCATCCCAACGCAGTTTCCACTCCGCCTCATGAGAAAGGGTCCGCTTTCCGTTATCGAACAGCAGCTTGCGAACATCTTGTTCCAACGCGTCAAGCAATTCGGCTGCGGCGCGTTCCAGCGCCGCCGCCGAATAGTCCGTTAGTTTGGGAACGGTGTACGCCATGATGAGAAGCAATACTCTTTGTCATCCTGAGCGCGCTTCTTGCGCGAAGGACCTATGCAACGCTCAGAATGACAAAGCGTCGGAATGACAAAGCTCAATAATGACTGAATTAGTGAGAAGCCGGGTGTTCCTTCTAACCTGGAAGGCGACCCTACGCGGACCCGCCGAGAGCGCCCTTTGCCTGCTGCGCCAGGCTGGCAAATCCGGCTGCGTCCTTCACCGCCAGATCCGCCAGAATCTTGCGGTCCAGTTCTACGCCGGCCTTTTTCAGTCCGTGGATGAACTGGTTGTAGCTCAGCCCGTTCAGCTTGGCTGCCGCGCCGATGCGCACGATCCACAACGAGCGGAACTGCCGCTTCCTCTGCTTCCGTCCCGAATAGGCGAACTTGAGGCCGCGCTCGACGGCTTCCTTGGCAGAGCGGTAGAGCTTCGATTTAGTGAGGAAGTAACCGCTCGCGCGGTCCAATATCTTTTTGCGTTTGGCGCGGCGTTTGGTGCCGCGTTTGACTCGAGGCATGGTGGTTCTCCTTTTTGGCTTTCGTTTGACGGCGGCTGGAGGTAAGGACGATTCGCCGTGCGGCGATCTCTGACCTCTTCACACGCCTGGGCAATTGCTGATTGATGATTTCTTGATTGTTGATTGAAAAGCAACCAGCACAAGCTGCCCCGTCTTTCAATCATCAATCATCAATCAAAAATAGCAATGCAGTCTACTGATACGGAATCATGCGCAAGACCTTGCGAAGGTCGCCGTCGCTGACGAGGCCACCGTGACGCAGCTTCCGCTTGCGCTTGGTGCCCTTGGAGGTCAGTATGTGACGCAGGTGCGAGCGTCCGCGCTTCACCTTCCCGGTAGCGGTTTTCTTGAAGCGCTTGGCAGCGCCTTTGTGGGTTTTCAGTTTTGGCATAAGTCCTCAAAATCAGCTGTCAGCTTTCAGCCGTCAGCTCTCAGGAAATTCGGGAAAATCGTTCGTCGAGGGCTAAAGCCCTTCTTCTTCGGGGCTTTACCCGGAGCGCCGCTCTTCCAAAGCACTTTCCGGCGTCCGTACCTCGCTACGCCTGCTTGGCGGTCGTTGCCGGTGCGGGCGCTGCTGCCGCGGCCTGCGGCGGATTCGGTGCAGCCGCAGCTTGTGGCGCTTCCGCGCTGCCGGACGGTCTTCCAGTTCCACCACCCGGCCCGGCCTGTGGCCTGGGTGCTCCGCCTTCCCGCGGCGGCTTCGGCTTCTGGGTCTCGGTCTTTTTCGGCGCCAGAATCGCGTGCAGCGTATTGCCTTCCTGTCGCGGACGGAACTCCACGATGCTGTGCGGCTCCACGTCCTTGATCAGCCGCTCCAAAATCTGGCGGCCGAGCGAGGTGCGGGTCATTTCGCGCCCACGGAAGAAAATCGTGGCCTTCACCTTATCGCCTTCGTCGAGGAAGCGCAGCACGTGATTTTTCTTGGTCTCGTAGTCGTGGTCGTCCACATTGATGCGAAACTTGACTTCTTTGACCGTGATCGTCTTCTGGTGCTTCTTGGCTTCGCGTTCCTTCTTTTCCTGCTGGTAGAGAAACTTCCCGTAGTCCATGATGCGGCACACGGGAGGATTGGCCGAGGCCGAAATCTCCACCAGGTCCAGGTTTTTTTCGCGGGCTTTCTTGAGCGCTTCATAAGGAGGCAGGATCCCGAGTTGCTGCCCCTCGTCGTCAATCACGCGAATTTCGCGGGCGCGAATGCGCTCATTGATGCGGATAAAACGCTTGTCGATACAGTCCTCCGTGCTCTAAACCGCTGAGAATACAAGATTATAGCATGGCGGGGCAGGACGCCCGCCACTGGTATCGAGGTTCGGTAGTGGCTCAATTCGCCACCTTTGCCACGAAGGACACGATGTCACACGACGGGAACCGTTCGGAAGGTTCCTACAACCTTAGCGAAACGCGCAGCTTTTCTATTTGACCGGCGAATGTTGGCCTGCGTCGCCGTTGGTCGGCGCTGGAAAGCGGAATTGATCGCCGAGAGTTCTTACCAGGGAGTTCAGCCCACCGGCAAGCGTAAGCCGCCAGCGTTCCACGGATTGTTGCGCCACTTCTTCCATGCTCCGCTCGAAAGCTTGCAGGGTCTCACCGGCTTGGATCCTCAGCGACTCGGAGACCGCGTCTTCGATCCCCTTCTGGACGGTCTGCAAATTTATCTTGGCCTCGTCGAGTTGATTTCCGAGTTCCTGGGCATTGCGGGTGCCCAGCTCACTCAGAACCACCTCCAGCGCGCTCTCCAGTTGGGCGCGCGCACTGCGTATTGTGTCGCTGGACATTTGCGAAAGGCGCTTGTCAAGGCCGGACTCGAGCCGGCGTGCCGATTCGTCGAGCTTCGCCATGCGGCGGTCAAGATCACCGATTTGTTCCTGCAGGCGCGACGACTCGGCCGCGACTGTCGCCTGAACCTGTTCCAATTCCCGGCGGCGCGTGTCGTGCACCTCGCCCAGGTTATGCTCCATCACTCGCAGCAGGTCTTCGCTGAGCCGCTTGAGGCGGTTGCCTGCGTCTACGACCTCGTGATGAAGCTCTCCCAGTCCTCGATTCAGGTGCTCCCGCAGATTCTGAGCGACCTCGGTCGAGAGTCCCTGAGCTTTCTGCTCGGTGGCTTGCAGTTCTTTGGTGACGCGTCGCAGGAAGTCGCCATAGGTTTCCGTGGTCTTCTGGTCGATGGCAGCTTTTGCCGCTTCCAGCACCTGTTCGGACTGCTCCCGTGCCTGCTTCAGGACTTGTGGCCCCAGTTCTTTCTTCAGGCGGAGTTCCAGTTGCTGTTCGAGCTCCGGAGGAATTTGCGACAACGAGACTTCAAATTTGCTGCGCTTTGCCCCCTGCGCAAGCTTTTCCTTGAGGTCCGTGACCTCGGCCTCAAGCGGGCGGACCAGTTCGGCAAGCATCGCCTTGAGACGGTCGTCTGAAAGCTGCTTCTTGATTCTGTCGAGCACGATTTTCGCTGAGGCGGTAGCCTGATTGGGCGGAAGGATGTTGGTGGACGAGATCACGGGAGCGATGCTGCCCTCGGGCAGTCGCGCCCAATCCTTCGGACAAGTCTGCAAGTCCCAGAAATTTTCCGGCCGGTCGAACCGCGCTCCCAGCCTCCAACTCTGCCGGTCAGAACCGAGCGGCTGGCAATAGACAACCTGCGCCGTGGTCTCACGACCCTCCTGGCTGTGGAAGTGCAACGGAACTCCAGCTTCCAGTTTCACAGGAGACCGCATCGCACAACCATGTGCACTGACCACCAAGGTCTCGCAGACTTCAGAGAAGTTGGCTTTCGGATCCAAGCTGGTTACCAGGATCGGAACTGCGACCGGTACCCTCGAACTGCGCCGTGGTGTGGGGACATTTGAATTGTGCATAGCCTCTGCCTTGTCGCGAGGAGTTGAGGACCGCTCGTTTCGTGAACGGGCGAGCGCCCTGTACTCACTACGTTACCGCCAAGTTCATGAAGAAGGGTTAACCTGTAGTCTCGTGGCGGGGATGATCGATGGGGCAATGTCTTTGGTAACCGGAGGGATGGAAGGTTCAATCGCACATGCAGAACTGATGAGACGAACGGGCAGGATTGCCGCGTGGAGCGCCAGGAAATCACGAATTAGCGCGGGTTTTTGGGGCCGTAGTTTCTCAGCGCCCTGCCGCAGCAATGGTCACGCGATCGCGTCCCGCGGATTTTGATTCGTAAAGACACTGATCCGCAAGCTTGAGCAAATCTTCCGCCGTGGCGCAATGTTCGGGGAAGGCAGCCACGCCGACGGAGACGGAAATCGAGCCCAGGGGAATGTCTTTGTATTGCAGTTTCAGTTTCTTGACTTCGGCGCGCAGTTCATCGGCGCGTGCCGCTGCGCAACGCGAAACCGATTCGGGCAGGATCACGGAAAACTCCTCGCCCCCGCTGCGGCAGGCGACATCATCTCCGCGGAAGAAGCCGCGCAGCAGGTCGGCGAGGGACTGCAAGACAAAATCGCCGGCGTCGTGGCCGAAGGTATCGTTGAAGCGCTTGAAGTGATCGATGTCGAGCAAGAGGACAGAGATGGGATGATTCTTGCGGCGGGCCCGCATCATCTCGCGCTCCAGTGACTCCTGCATAAACCTCCGGTTGAACAATCCGGTGAGGGGATCGAGAATGGACTGGTCGCGCAGGGTCTCGCGCAGCCGCAGGCTGGCGAGAGAAAGAGCGATTTGTCCGGCCACGGTGATCCCCAGGCGCTGTTGGGCATAGCGAACGCCCCGGGGTTCGCCGTCAGCGGGGGCGAACTCGAGGTGGAGAACTCCCAAGGTTTCCCCCTGCCCCACCATGGGTAGGCAAAGATGTGTTGCGGCAGGCGCTGCCGCCAGATGCGGGCAGACGATGCCGCCGGCGGCGGTGTCGCTCCAGTGAGGCTGGCCGCGGCGTAAGGCCCAGCAGGCCTGGGGAGCGAAAACCGGTTCCAAGGCCCGGTTGCTTCCCCACGAAGCGGCGGCTTCGACCAGGTTGCGGGACGCCTTGAAGGTATACAACGTCCCGGAAAGTGCCTCGGGAAAGAACTTTCGCGTAGACTGGCCGACCACTGCGCAGGCTTCCTTGGTGCTGGCGCAGCACTCCAGCAGGCCAGCCATCTCATTGAGCAAGGACATCTGGTCGGTCTGGAGTTCCAGCTCTCTCACCAAACGGTTCAATGACTCGGCATGCTCCCGTTCCGCCGCGGTCGCCTTGATTTGCTCGGAGATATCCTGGCAAATGGCGTATGCGCCCTGCACCTGACCCTCGATTACCAGAGGCACGGCGTGCAGCTCCAGATCCAGGACGCTTCCATCTTTGCGACAGCGGCGCACCGTGCGGTGCAGAGCCTGCCCGGCCAGCACCTCGGCAGACCAGGGCGTGGCCTTTTCCGATGTTCCGCTGGGCAAGAAGACCGCATCAAGATCGCTCCCGACCAGTTCCCTCGGTTGATAGAGCGAGAGTTTGGTGAATGCGTCGTTGACCAAGTCGACGCGTCCGTCGCGCCTCAGGACCACGATTCCCAGCGGACTGTTTTCAAACAGCGCATTCAAATAAGTGGTGCGCTCGTGCAGGGCAATGCCCATGCGCTCTCGTTCCGTGACGGTAGATCCCACGATGAGCCCGGAGGCAGAAACCACGAGCATGAGCAAGCCGATCTTCGCCAAGAGCGCGGGGTGAGGAGGAAACAGATGCATGGCGACGACAATGCCGAAGTTGAGGGCCAGGATTCCGGTCACGACCACCCGGATTCCGGAACGCATTGCCATCCACAGGATGGGGATAAAGCTCAGATAGAAAAGTTCAAGATTTCCCCAGGGCGGACCAAACATGATCCAGAGGGCAGCGAGCACGCTCACGCCCTGGCCGATCGCTTCCAGCACCACCCAGGGATTGAGGTCGAGTGGCTTTGCGCGGCGTTGCCTTTGCGAATCCGGTTCGGCCGAGTCGAGGTCCAGCCACCGGCGAACCCAGGGGAACACGTGAATCAGCAGAAACGGGGCCAGGCCTACCAGCCCAATGCCGTCGCCAATAAACCAGGTTGCGGATGCGCTCCAGAAATCGCTCCAGGGGATGGAGTGATCGCCGATCAGGCAGAGGACTCCGGTGATCGTAGCGCCCACCGCCGCAGCCGCGGTGACGAACACGTACCAGACTACGTCGCGCCCCCGACGCAAGCGTAAGTCAATACGCAGCGGACCACGCAGGATCTGAGCCGCCGACCCGTACCAGACGGCAACTGCGACCGCGCCAATGGTCTCTCCGAAGGACAGCGCAGGCTGGTGATAGATCAACAACCCCGCGAGCGCATCGGCGAGAGCCACCAGCAGCGCATACCAGGGGCTGACGCCGAGCATCAGGGCCAGCACCAGCCCGTTGGCCGGATACCAGGCCACCGATCCCAGGCGAGAGATGAAGATGATGCCCGGCTGATTCAGCAGAAGATAGAGCAGGAGAAAGGCGAAGGAAAGGAGCGCGTGGCGAACGATCAGGCGCTTTGCTGGCATCAGAGGCACTCCAAGTCTGCCCCGGTCTCTTGCTTTCGCCGCCCCGTTTTGGTTCCTGTATTGTTACCTTACCTGAATCCCGCGCCAAGTTCATATTCCTCTGCAGCCGGGAATCGCAAGGCTAACTGCAGCTCATGCAGCGAATATACCCACCAACACACCCTCCACCACATCCTCAATCCGGGCGCGAAGCCAGCGGTTGGGAGCGTGGTCCCCTTTGAGAAGGAGCTTGAGGTAGTTGTCAGTGAGGGCGGTGGTGCCGCCAGATTGGTTATCGCCACGGGCTTCGTGGAGGGGAGCGCCCGCGCCACACGATGCGAGGGTGATGGCGTCGACGGTCTGACCGAGGAAGCTGCGCATGAACGCCAGCCTTTTTTCGCTGGCGAGGTCGCGCAGGATGCAGTTGCGTTCGCGGGCAACGTGCACCGGCACTTGCTCGCGCATGGCAGCAGCGGGAGTGCCAGGGCGCGCCGAGTACGTGAAAACGTGCAGGTAGGTGAAGGGCAGATCGGCGATGAGGCGGTGGGTGGCCTCAAATTCGGCGTCGGTTTCGCCAGGGAACCCGACCATCACGTCGGCTCCGATGGCGGCCGTGGGCATGGCGGCGCGGATCTGCTCGATCTTGTCACGATAGTGCCAGGGACGATACTTGCGATGCATCCGTCGGAGAACGGCGTCGCTGCCGGATTGCAGGGGCACATGCGCGTGCTTGGCAATCCGGGGAGAGGAGGCCATCAGGGCGATCAGTTCGCGCGACCAGTCCATGGGCTCAACCGAAGAGATGCGGAGCTTTTCGAGCTGAGTTTCGGTGAGGATGGCGCGAATGAGATCCTCGAAATGCGGTGCCCGGCTTCCGGCGTGAAGAACCGGCTTCTGGCTTCCGGCGTCCGGAATCTGGAGGGGTTCGCTGATGGCTGACGGCTGATAGCTGATAGCTAAATCTCGTCCCCAGCGGCCGAGGTTGATGCCGCTGATGACGACCTCGCGATAGCCGGCGGCAACCAGGGCGTGCACTTCGCGGAGGATCTGCTCGAGTGGCAGCGAGCGACTTTGGCCGCGCACGAAGGGAATGACGCAGAAAGAGCAGCGGTTGTCGCATCCGTCCTGAACCTTGAGGTTGGGGCGGGTGCGCTGGTTTTCGTGGAGGTCGCCGGCGACTCCAGCTTCAAAGACGGGGGCGGCGAGGAATTCGGTGTGGGCGAAAATGTCGGAGACGAAAAGACCGGCTTCGGGCTTCAGGCTTCGCGCTTCGGCGAACGGCTGCCTGCTATCGGCTATCGGCTTCCGGCCTGGGGCTGCTACGGTCAGGTTCGCGAGGGGAACGAAGGCGGTTCTCGCAGCCGCCAAAGCCGTGTCTGATTTGACGTTGTCTAGCGCAGCGCTGGAAGCGCTACGCCACCCATAACCAGAAAGAAACGGCAGCGCGAGGTCGGCGAGCTGGTGTTTGTGTGAGTTGCCGACGACGCAATTGACGCCGGGCAGGGCGGCGACCTCTTCGGGGGCGCGCTGGGCGTAGCATCCGGTGACCACGATTTTGGCGTTAGGATTCTGGCGGCGTACGCGGCGGATGGCGGCGCGGGCATCCTGATCGGCGGCCGCGGTTACGGTGCAAGAGTTAATTACGACAAGCGCAGCTTGTGAGGGCGTGGAGGCGGGAGCAAGGCCACGGTCGGCGAACTGGCGCTCGAGGGCGGCGCCATCGGCTTGGGTGGCGCGGCAGCCGAAGTTTTCGACGTAGAAGGTGGACACGGAACTATGGTAGCGCACTTCTGACCGCGGGCGTCGGACCTCAGACCTCAGACCTCAAAGGCACACCGCCGCGATCGCTAGAAAGTCCATCCTTCAGCGAGCGCCCCGCTTGAAACGATCAGGCGGAGGCAGCGGTCTTGCGCTGAGTGAAGCACTCGCGACAGAAGATGGGGCGTCCCTGCGTGGGACGGAAGGGGACCGTGGTCTCCTTGCCGCACTGGGAGCAGGTGGCGCGCGTCTCCACCCGCGCGTAGTGGTAGTTATTGTGCGGCGGCGAAGAGGCCGGAGCGTTGAGCACGGAGACGCGCTTGGACTTGCACGCCTTGCAGCGCTTGGGCTCGTTCTTGAACTGCTTATCGTGGAAGAAGAGTTGTTCCCCGGCGGTGAAAATGAACTCGGTTCCGCAGTCAATGCACTTCAGTACCTTGTCCTGAAATTCCATTGAGGATGGCTCCCTTTTGCCCGTAGTTGCGACCGTCCACGCGCAGGGAAGCGACGGTGGCGCGGAGCAAAACAGGTTTTGTACATCCCCCCTCAAACTGCCCCTGGACTCGGCCCATCACGCCGTGAGACGGCGTGGGTAAAACAATCACGGAACGCCGGATGAATAGGTGGTACTCCCTTGCTGCTACTCCACCGGTAGGGGCCAAGTGGAGCAGGGCCACCCCGGGACGGGGCGGCCCTTTCCTGCTTCAATCCTGTTCCTTACGCGTCTTCTTACGGGCACGCTTGCGAGCTAACGCAGCTTTCACGCGTTTTTTCTCGCCAGGCTTCAGGTAAAAGGAGTGACGCTTGACCTCCTTGATGATGTCTTCCTGCTGTACTTTACGCTTGAAGCGGCGCAGAGCATTCTCGAGGGACTCGCCCTCTTGAAGCCGAACTTCTGCCAAACAGACACACCCCCAGACTCGTCCGGTAGGACCGGATAGTTATTACAAGGATTTGACCCTAAGTCAAGGGGGTGTTCGAAATTTGTACAAAAGGGTCTGCGACAGACGGGCTGGTTCAGGAATTGCGGGTAGGGAACAGGGATGATCGGGGCGGGGCTTCCGGGAGGCCCTCGCGCCATGTCAAATTAAAAGTGGCCATCATGGCGTTGTTGGTGGGTTTGAACGAACGCCGCGGCGAGAGGCATGCACTTCACTTTCCAGCGCGAGCGCCAGCTCTCGGACCCCACGCCGGATTTCCTTCGAGTCCACCGCAGCGAATCCAAGCTGTAGTCCCTCGGGCGCGGGAGCGGCTTTGCCGTAGCTGTAGCGGCTCAGTGGAATCACTTCCACATTTCGCCTCGACGCCGCAGCAGCGGCCGATTCGGCGTTGAGGCCTTGGCCTAACCATCCGGCAATCTGCAATCCGGCTTCGACACCTGAGATCTCCAGCAGTCCAGTCAAGCTCTGACGTGCGCACTCCATGAGAGTAGACAACCGGTCCGCATACACTTCTCGCATGCGCCGCAGATGGCGCCCGAAGTGTCCTTCGGTGATGAAATCGCAGAGCACTGCTTGCTCGAGGAGGGGCGCATGGCGGCTGGTAACGGACAGGGTCGCGGAAACGTAGTCCACCAGGTCGGGCGGGATCACCAGGTATCCCAGCCTGAGTGACGGGAAGAGAACCTTGCTGAAGCTTCCCGTAAACAGCACCAGACTGTGGCGATCGAGTCCCTGGAGCGCCGGTACTGGACGTCCCGCATAGCGATACTCGCTGTCGTAGTCGTCTTCCAGGATCATGGCGCCGGACTTACTGGCCCACTCCAGCAATTTCAGACGCCGGAAAAGACTCATCGTGATTCCCAGGGGGAACTGATGCCCGGGGGTGACATATACCAGCCGCGCCCCCCGCAAACTCGCTTCGCGGAGCTGGATACCTTCGTCATCCAGTCCTATGGCGGTGACCTTCGCGCCCGCGGCTTTGAATACGGTGGCTGCGCCGGGATATCCGGGATTCTCCAGGCATGCCCGATCTCCGGGATTCAGAAAGAGCCGCGCCACCACATCGAGCGCTTCTTGAACACCCGAGACAATGGCGACCTGCCCGGGGACGCACTTCACCCCACGGGAAGCGTTCAGGTAGGCGGCCACAGCCTGGCGCAGTGGCTGGTATCCCATGGGATCGCAACCCAGCAGAAGATTCGTGGAGACGCGCCGCAGACGCCGAGCCGCGACCTGTGCCCATAACGTAGCGGGGAACAAATCCAGCGCCGGGATGTTGGCCCGGAAGGCGTGGGTGGGGCGGATTTCGAAGTTCGGAAACGGATTCACCCGCCCGGCGTAGTCGGAGATCTTTCTTTGCACCTTCCGCGGCGTCGGCGCTTTGGCACGGGCTTCCGACGCGACCTCAAGCAATTCCTCGGGCAGGATCTTGCTCACATAGGTCCCCGATCCCACGCTGCCTTCCACGTAGCCTTCGGACTTGAGTTGCTCGAAAGCGTTGACGATCGTTCCCCGCGATAGTCGGTATTGGCCGGCCAGATCGCGTGTGGCCGGAAGGCGCGCCCCCGGGCGCAGGCGGCCTTCCAGAATCTCGGCACGCAGGGCCGCATACAGCCAGTGGTATGCGGACACTCCCGAACTGCGCGGCGGAAGCACCAGATCGAAGGAAGCCGCTCGCTTGGTCATAAAAATGGTACAGCAAGATTATCATAAATGGACCTTGTTAATGGTCCACTATGAAATTACCTTGAGCACAAATGAGGGAGCGAGCGATGAATTTCTCCAGAATGTGGGTTAGCGGCACGTTGGCGATTCTGTGGGCTGGGGCCGGAGCTCATCCGGGGTTGGCCCAGGCTACGCATGATACTTCTCACTCCGGGGTCAAAGAGAGGGAGCGCATCGTGCTCTCTCACGTCCTGCCCAAACTGGACGGCGATCACCTCAAGGCAACGTTGGTCGAGGTGAACTACGGGCCCGGGGAGTTCTCGCCGCCGCACAGTCATCCTTGCGCCCTCATCGGTTATGTCGTCCAAGGAGCGCTCACGCAGGTAGAAGGCGAACCCGAAGCTGTCTACACCGTCGGCGAAAGCTTTTACGAAGGTCCCAATGGTGTTCACGCGGTCTCGGCCAACGCTAGTTCCACGGAACCGGCGAAGTTGGTCGCGTACCTGATTTGTGATCGCGATACTCCGATCAACGTGCCGGTGCCGGATTCCAAAGCCGAAGGAGGTAAATAACAATGACTGATGCACATTTGACCGCGTCCGACGCTACGTCGCATAACGCCGCCCACATCCAGACTGCGGAACGGCTGCAAGTGTTGGAGCGGGTGGGAATTCTCTACGCCCGTATCGCGCTCGGCACTGCCTTTCTGTCCGCCGTGGCCGACCGCTTCGGTCTCTGGGGCAAATATGGTGGCTGGGGAAACTTCGCCAACTTCACGAAGTACACGGCTGAGGTCAACTCCTTCATGCCGGCATTCGCTATTCCATTCCTGGCATGGGCAGCCACAGTGGCCGAAACCTCCCTTGGCATCGGGTTGATTCTTGGCCTTTGGCCGCGCTGGGTGGCCCTCGGTGCCGCTCTGTTGTTGGGTATGTTCGGTATCGCTATGGCGATTTCCTTCGGAGTCAAGTCGCCGATGGACTATTCGGTATTTTCAGCATCCGCGGGCGCGCTGTTGCTCGCGCTGTGCCAGAACCGCAAATCTGGAGCCAACTCGTGAACACTCTCCCCGAGACTTCTGCAAGGAAGCTTGCGTCGCTTAATCTGGACTCCCCTAGCCAACGGTTGGGCTCTGGTACGGGAGACTCGCTGCTGGTCGCAATTCCCGGACTCATCTGGGGCGCGTCTTTTCTTTTTATCGCCGAAGGATTGAAGGCGATGGGGCCGAGCGGCGTTACCTTCGTCCGCCTGTTCATCGGACTTGCGACCCTGGCATTGTTTCCCGCTGCCCGCAAACCAGTGAAACGGTCAGCATGGCTGAAAATCACACTGGTGGGTGTTTTGTGGTTTGCTTTCCCTCTCAGCATGTTTCCACTTGCCGAGCAGAGAGTGTCTTCGGCGCTGACCGGCATGTTGAACGCGGCGGTCCCGCTCTTTACCGCCATCGTTGCCACAGCCATCGCCCGTCGAGTTCCCGAACGCCAAGTGCTCGCGGGTTTGGCCGTCGGATTGATGGGTGCCGGGCTGGTTGCCTGGCCGACGATCCATGAAGGTCGTAGTAGCTTCGTCGGGGTCTTGCTGATCCTTGCGGCTGTTGTCTCCTACGGATTCGCGCTGAATCTCGCCCGTCCGCTGCAGCAGCAGTACGGGGCGCTTCCGGTGATCCTCCGCGCACAAATCGTAGCCGTGATGTTGACTGCTCCCCTGGGTGTGCACGACGTACTTACTGCCCACTGGACGCTTGCCCCCTTGGTCTCGCTACTGATGTTGGGAGCATTCGGGACCGGAGCCGCATTCGTATTGCTGACGACAGCTGCTGGAAGAGTCGGAGCCACGCGCGCGTCGTCCACAGCGTTCTTGATCCCACCGGTCGCGCTCCTGCTCGGAGTCCTGGTGCGGGGTGAGCATGTTGCGACGCTCTCGCTCGTGGGCAGCTTAGTCTGCGTTGCGGGCGCGTGGTTCATGCGCCGCCCGCAGATCCCGCCGGATCATTCACCGCTCTCCACGTCTGCGGTTCTGCGCGTACTGCACGAGGCGTCAAAGTTGCGGACAGGGTTGGAACAAAGCTAAAGCTCTGGCCGAAGGGTGACCTCGGCCGCATGGGAGGAAGAAAATGTCTCGTATTTTCCGAGTCAGCGCCGCCGTCATCATTCTGCCGGGGTTCCTGATCTCACTGGCCGGAGCGTCCACGTCGAACGACGAGCTTCTCAAGGTGCGTGAGGAGGTCTGGCGTGCCTGGTTTGCCGGCGACACAAAGACTCTTGAGGAATTGGTGCCTTCGGAGACCATTGTCATGAGTGGCGGCGAGGAAAAATGGAAGAACCAGACCGACGTGCTTCGCACTGCTGTGGAATTTCATGCAAAAGGCGGAAGACTTGTCCGGCTTGAATTCCCCCGCACCGAAGTTCAGCACTTTGGCGATGTCGCCATTGTTTGGAGCAGCTACCTCGTGGAAACAGAAGAGAAGGGCAAGCGGTCAGTCGATTCCGGCCGGGTCACTGAGATCTTTGTTCGTCGTCACGGACATTGGACCAACCCTGGCTGGCATACCGACTCGCCGAAATGAGCGCACCCCGAATTCAATTGACATGATGACGACCATGACAACGGGACGGAGAAGGGCGCGCTTACGCTTTTTGGGCCTCGCGTTTGAGAGCGCGCTCGAGGGTGTGGTCGAGGGCGGCTTTGGCCGTTTCGTATTCCTGCTGTGAAATCCTGTTCTGCTTGCGATCGACTTCCAGCTGGAACAGCTCTTCTTTCAGTCCTTCGAGCAGCATGGAAGAAGATGAACGCAGCGGCGAGGCGCCCGCTGCCTGCATCCGGGTTGCACCAGAGGCGGGAACGGCAGCGAACTCGTGCGCGAGTTCGTCTTCTACGTCTTCTTTGACCGCGGCTCGGGGACGAGCGGCGGCTCGGGCGGCAGCCTGCTGACGGGAGGCGACAAAAATTCCGCCCACGGTTAGCGCCAAGGCGAAGCTGCCAAGGATCCACCAGCGCCACTCCAGGTTCAACCAGCTGTGCTGCTGTAGAGGATCGGGCGCATCGATAGGCGGACCTAGCCCACCGCCGGGACGGCTCCCATTTTCGGCTGAGGCGCTTTCTCCCTGCGCGCCACCGCCCTCGTGACGCTCCGACAACGTGCCTTCGCCGGAGACTTTGAAGGCCAGGTTCTGGCCGACCGTGGTGTTGGAAGCGACTTGCACGTTGGCGTCGGGCTGGTTGGGATCGTTCATGGGCTGGAAGCCCGCTGTGGATGCGGCCGGGGTGAATTGCATCGACTTCGGCAGGATGGCGACGAAGTGCTGCATCGGATAAAGCGATTTGGGGTCGAGGTTCGCACTGCCAGTGTAGGGAAGTTGGTAGGCCACCTGGAACTGGGTGGTGCCGGGCCGCAGCGGAAAGATGAAGGAGTACTTGGTCTTCTTCTCGTCCTCAGGCACGGGAGCGGAAGTGATGGGCTGGCCACCGGCAGTCACCGCCTGGCCGCCCATGATCTTGGCGCCATCGGGAACGTAGAACTCGAGGTTGCGTTCATTCATCTGGGTGCGCGGCGGCTTGGAAGTATTGTCGACCGCGAACATTCGGACGACCTCCATCTGGCCCTGCTCGACCTGGACGCGCATGATGTCGGCGACCACGGCGAGGCCCTCATCCAACTTCTTGGTCACATCGTAGACCTCGACTTCCACCGACGTGGTTCCGGGAGGCGCCATGCGATGGTAGGTGACTTCCTGGTGGATGACGCGGACCAGGTGGGGCGACTGGGTATCGTCGAGAGAAAAGCTGAAGGCGCCTTTGGAATCGGCCTTGGTACGGCCGGCTTCTTCCATCCCCTGGCCAAGCTTGAGGAGAACGACTTCATCCCCGGCGGCAGGCTTGCCGGTGGTGGCGTTTTTGACCGTACCGGTGAGGGTTTGGGAGATAGCCAGGGTCGAGAGCAGGAGTAGCGCTGCTGATGTCAAGAAGGCTTTTTGACAGACTGTTCGGGCCGACGACAATCCAGATCGATGAGAGAATTCCCTGGCGGGGCACGTGGTGCTGCCGGCCGGTATGGGGTCCTTCGACTGCGTGAAAACTTCGCTTGGCGATGTTTTCACTGCGCTCAGGATGACAGCGTTGTGGATTAAATTCACGCTTTGGTGCCTCGCTGTGCCGGGGGATTTTTTTCCAGCCGTGCGATCTCGGCCAGGAGGGTGGCGGCTTCGTCTTGCAGAGAAGATTTCATCGACTGGTAGTCGGTGTCGGGAATTTTGCCGGCCTTGTATTCGAAGTTGAGGTCGCGCAGGTTCTCGTAGACCGCATCCTTCCGCTCGCGCAGATACGAGGCGCGGGTTTTCTCTGGCCCGAGATAGAGCTTGCCGGGGAGATAGAAAACGTAGAAGAGGGCGGCGGCCGTGGCCAGAAGGCAGATAGCTAGGTTCATAGATCAGTCTCCTTGCGGGCCTGGTCGCGGAACTGTTCGAGTTCGGCGCCGCGGATTGGGCGCAGGCCGTCGGCGACGGCGGGTGCCGGACGGTTCTTCCACGCGCGGACGACGAAGATTACGATGCCAAATCCCGCGATCAGCGCGACAAAAGGCATGATCCAGGCGGCGCGGTTGACCGCACCGGTTGTGGGTGGCGCGGCTAAGACCGTAGGCCCGTATTTCTGGACGAAGGCTTGCTGCACCAGGCTGTCGCTGTCACCGCGGTCCACGGCGGCCGTGAGTTCATTGCGCATGCCATCCGACGAAGGGCAGCCCACATGGTTGCACTCCAGAAGAATCTGGCCGCAGCCGCAGATGCACATGAGCTGATGACCGAGTGCGCCGAAGCGAGCGGCGGGATCGCCGGCGCCCACAAAGGCGAAGAGAGCGAGACAGAGGAGGACGCATTGCAGAGCACGCCGGAGAATTGGTTTCGATTCCATGGCTAGTCCCCCGTCACTGCGGGAGCGGCGTGCTCCACCAATTTCGGCTTCGGTACAGAGACCCCAACGGGCGCGGGCGCATTGGGAACCAGCGCGAGCACCGTGCCGCCGAGGATGATCCAAACGCCGATCCAGATCCAAATCACCAACGGGTTCAGGTGCGCTTTGATAATGGGCTGGCCTTTTTCGTTTTGCCCCTCGTAGACCAGATAAAGATCTTCCTTGAAGGTGGATCGAATGTCCGGTTTGGTCGAGGCCTGCTGGTTGGCCTTGTAGAACTCGCGCACGGGCGTCATGGTGTCGATCTTCTTGTCGCCCTTGTAGACGTCGAGAATGGCCCACTGGCTGTATTGGTTGGGGTTTTCATCCTCCGTAAACGAGCGACAGATCAACGTATAGGAGCCGATATTCATCTGGTCGCCATTTTTCATCTCCATCTCTTTGTCCTGATTGAAGGCGGCGCCCGCCAGGCCGATGATGACGACCACCACTCCGAAGTGAACGATGTAACCACCGTACCGGCGTGTGTTGCGGTGGGTCAACTGAACCATCGAGGCAAACATGCCCTGCCCGGTGTGCCCGGAGATGACGCGACCACCGCGGTAGAACTCGGAGGCTACCGTGAGCGTGACCAGCACGGAAAGCGCGATCGCCATCAATGAATAGAAGTAAGAGATATCCACCCAGGGCTTGAGGCCGAACGCCGCGCCCCAACTGGAGGGAGTCATCATCAGAAAAACGGCGACGGCAATAGCGCCGATCGTCGGCCACAAGAAATTTCGCTTCAAGCTTTCGAGAGATGTTTTGCGCCAGGCCAGCAGCGGGCCAACCGCCGTGAGCACCAACAACAGCAGAGCAACCGGGATCGCAACCCGGTTGTAGAAGGGCGCTCCGACCGTGACTTTGTTGCCCTGTAGCAGTTCCGAGATTTTTGGGAACCACGTGCCCCACAGCACGACGAAGCAGAGCAGAACAAACAGCAAATTGTTGAACAAGAAACTCGATTCGCGCGAGATCAGCGATTCAAGTTTGTGCTCGCTGCGCAGGTGGTTCTTGTTCTTGAAAAAAAAGAAGACGAAGACGGCGAAGGTGATGGCCAGAAACCAGGCGAACCAGTCTCCGATGGAAGACTGCGCGAACGCGTGGACCGAGCTGATGATGCCGCTGCGGGTGAGGAAGGTTCCGAGGATCGCCAGCCAGAAAGTGGCAAAGACCAGCCACATGTTCCAGACCTTCAGCATGCCACGTTTTTCCTGCATCATCACGGAGTGCAGGAACGCGGTGCCGACCAGCCAGGGCATGAAGGAGGCGTTCTCGACCGGGTCCCATCCCCAGTAGCCGCCCCAACCCAGCACGGAGTAAGCCCAGTGCGCGCCGAGAAAAATTCCGCAGGTGAGAAATCCCCACGTGACCATGGTCCAGCGGCGCGTGATGTGAATCCACTTTTCGCCGGGATACTTCATAATCAGCGCGCCCAGAGCGAAGGCGAAAGGAACCGTGAAGCCCACGTAACCGAGATAGAGCATGGGTGGGTGGATCACCATCTCGGGATACTGCAGCAGCACATTGAGGCCCTTACCGTCTGCGGGAAGATTGCCTTCCATCACGGCGAACGGATGTGCAGCAAAATTGAGCAGCGAGAGAAAGAAAATCTGCACGCCAGCCAGCACGACGGAAGCGTAGGCGAACAGTCGTGGGTCAGTCTTGTAGCGGAGCCGCAGCACAAAGCCATAGGCCGCCAGCAGCAGCGACCAGAACAGCAGCGAGCCTTCCTGTCCGGACCAGAGCACGGCAAACTTGTAAGGACCGGGCAGGTCGCGGTTGCTGTGATGGAAGATGTAGGCGATAGAGAAGTCGTTGGTGAAAGCGGCCACCACCAAAACCACGGCAGCGAGAAGGACGACCACGGAAGTGGCAATACCGGCGCGGCGGGCAGACTCACCCACGCGCTCCAGTCCGGCGTTCTCGAAGATCAGAGACAGCAGCCCGGCCAGGAAGCAATACACGCTCAGTGCGAGGGCGAGCAGGAGTGCGTAACTACCAATTTGCGCCATGTGGGGAACCGTGAGCTATTTTTTCAGAAACCCACCCGCGAGGCAAACGGGAAGCAGTGCCGAAAGGGCAAGGGGACGGAGTCCGTACGGCGCGAATGTACGGAAAACTGGACAAGAGCGAAATCCGGGTGAGTTGTGGACACGCGGAAATCGACGCCAGGACGGCGCAAACTCCCGCCTGTGCCGGCGGCCGGATTTCCAGCCGCCCGGCGGAATGGAAATGCGCAGCGCTCAGGCGCTGTGCTGGCGATAGCGCTGCATGACTTCTTTTTCAGCGACCAGCCAATCGTCCGTCTCGTGCCCCGAAGAGTGCCCGCGCCGCTCATAGAGTTCATAGGCGCGACGGCGAATTTCCTCTTCCACGTTGATCGGAACCACACTGGCCCGCGGTTCCGCCCTCCTCAGTTCGAACTTTCTGGGTGGTTCCGCGTTTGTTTGGGTAGATGCCGTGTCCGCGACTGTTCTTCCATCGGGGATGGCGACAGAGTTGTTAGCCGTAGCCTGACCCTTGCTGGGATCGGGCTTGCTGCCGGGAATAGACTTCGACCTCGCCATATTGGGATACTCCTTACATATACCTAGGTTTAGGAATGAATTGACTTGTTCAGCGAACCACATACACTTCGCCCCAGACGCTGCAGAGAAATGGCAGATGATTCCGTTGAAAGTTGTCTCTACTATAAACCGAGACGGCCTGTGGAAACTCACCATGCGCAAGAAAAATCGTAGAGCCCGTTACCTTGTTCCAAAACGGGAATCTGGGGCGAGCCACGCGATGAGATGGCGCGGCGAAGGTTCCCCGGCGAAGACAGCGAAATCCCCGCAAGTACTGTCACCGGTGTCGTAAGTGATTGAAAAAAGGTGTTGGTAGCGCTACCGGGAATCGAACCCGGGTTTGAAGATTGAGAATCTTCCGTCCTAACCCCTAGACGATAGCGCCCCGAGTGAGGCTTCGATTATAACAAAGGCCTCCCGCCTTGAGATGGGAGCTCTTACCCGCTAAAGATTGCTGGCAAACGCTTGTTCGGCAATTTCAGGTAGGCCGAGGTTGACCCCGCATAAAATATTTCTCTCGCTCACACGTCTACAAGGGTAGATGGACCAGGTGCTGAGAAAACAGTGGATGATGGTGCAGCAAGACCAGCAGATCTCTGAAGCGATCGACCGGGAGAGGCCCCGGCTTCGCAACTTCATCCGCAAACGGGTCGCCGACCAGAGCGACGCAGAAGACATCCTGCAGGACGTCTTCTACGAACTGGTGGAGGCGTACCGCATGATGAAGCCGGTGGAGCAGGTCAGCGCATGGCTTTTCCGAGTGGCTCGCAATCGGATTACGGATCTGTTCCGCAGTAAGAAACGCGAGGCATCCAGGGAACCAGCAGTCTCGACCGAGGATGGCGAGGAGTTCCCGTGGGAGGACTTGCTGCCCTCGCCGGATGCTGGGCCTGAATCTGCCTACGCACGAACTGTGTTGTTGGAGGAGATGGACGCAGCTCTCGACGAACTGCCCGAAGAGCAGCGCGAAGTGTTCATGGCTCATGAGTTCATGGGTTACAGCTTCAAGGAGCTCGCGGAACAAACGGGCGTCAGCGTGAACACCTTGCTCTCCCGCAAACGCTACGCGGTCTTGCACCTTCGCCAGCGACTACGGGCCATCTACGACGACTTTAGGAAAGCATGAGGGCAACAAAGATGAAAAGGCATTGGGTTGTGCGGGGACTAAAATTTGTGCTGTTCGCCGCGCTGTTCGTCACCGTATTTGGTTTTGTGCTGATGCGCTTGTGGAACTGGCTGATGCCGGCTCTTTTTGGCTGGCATTTGATCAATTTCTGGCAAGCCCTCGGCATTTTGATTCTCAGCAAGATCCTCTTTGGTGGATTCCGGGGCCACCCTGGCCGGCACATGTACTGGCGTCGCCGCATGATGGAGCGCTGGGAGCAGATGACGCCCGAGGAACGCGAGAAGTTTCGGCACGGCATGCGTGGTCGCTGCGGTTCATTCGGAAGGCCCGCTGTGGAGCCAAAGGCTTGAGCCGCGAAAGACGTTTCCCTGATCAAGATAGTATGTTCTTCGTCAGGGATTGATATTCGGTTTTTGTTCGCCTACAATAGGCCGATTCTGACCGCGACTTCCAGGAGAATTTCAGCATGCTGACGGTAATTGTCGAAAGGCTCGGTGAAGTCACAACTCTGCGCTGCCTGGGCAGAATTGTACGCGGTGATGAGACTGCCATTTTGTGCCCGGCTGCGCACCAGCGAGGGAGGAATATCGTCCTTGACTTGGCACAGGTTGAGGCCGTCGATGCTGCCGGAATCGGAGCTTTGGTTGCTCTGCAAGCTGCCGGTGTTTATCTCAAACTGATGGACCCCACCGAGCCAGTGAGGGAAATGTTGAAACTCGCCAAGGTGGACTCGATCTTCGAGATCTGCGAATCTCAGTCGACTGCCGCGCCTACAGCATTAACGCCGGTTGGCTTACCGGACCTCACGTACTCTTAGTCTTCGCTTTAGGCGACCGAGCCACACCCTGCCCCACCACCAAGGCGTCCACAACCGTCCTCGTTGGCCATCACTACACCCTCACGCAGATGTGACCTGTTTGATGTAGCGGGTAAGGACGGAAGCCAGAGTTTCGAACTGCGTAGTGACTACGTTCAGGTGATCGCCGGGTACGACCTCGACTTCGAGTTCAGCTGCCAGATGCTTCCAAACCCTCGCCGGATCCGCGGGAAAGAAAGTCTTCACTTCGGTCGTCACGAAGTTGATCTTGCCGGGATAAAACCTGGGTTGATAGGTCGCGAATGCCTGCTGCGCTTTCTGCTTCACCCGCTGCCGGGCTGCCTCGGCGACCGACAAGCCCGGCGTATCTTGGTCACGGAGGGCGAAATGAAACCGCCGCTTAAGCCCCCGTACGAAGTATGAAAATGCGCCCGCGAGCGGTAATTGCCACATCTGGTTGGCGTGCCCTCTGATTCGCCCGGCCAACAGTCGCAGGCGTTCGGGACCCCTCATAAAACGTGGATGGGGGTACGCATCGAGCAGAACCAGCAGAGCGATCCTCTTCCCATTCTCTAGCAGGCGCTGCGCCATCTCCAGCGCCACCAGACCGCCGAAAGAGTAACCGATCAGGATGTAAGGGTCGCAAAGGGAAAGTTCCTCCAGCGCAGCGAGGTACGACTTGGCCATATCCTCAACGTTCTCCAGCGGTTCCTCCCTCCCGTCCAGCCCCTTCGCTTCAATTTTGTAGATTGGATGACCGGTGCGAATGTGCCGGGCAAGTTCGAAACCCCGTACCTCACCGCTGAGCCCATGGGTAATGAAAATCGGAGGCTGTTCCCTGCCAGCCTTAATCTGCACAATAGGCGAGAGCCGCGGAAGAGTGGACGTAGACATGAGCCTTCCGCGATGCTAGCCAACGTGGGCCCGGTCTTAACAGGTCACTTTGGTTACCGCGGTCACCGGCCCCCAACAGAAACAGACACCGTAGGCGTGGCTCGGAAGCTATCCCATTGTTGTAAAGGCCGCGGAGAAAGTAGGAGGTCGATTCACTTTCGTAACCGGGCGATTCCGCCAGCTGAAGATCGCATCTCGGTAGCGAATCGTCTGGACCATGGCAGGCTCGGATGTCGGGTCGCTCGACCGGGTTGCAGTTTCTCCGCAGCAGACGTAACATTTTGCCCCTGAAAGGATGGGTCACATGATCTTAGGCATGACGACATCGACATTCACCCTCGTGCACGTGTTGATAAGCCTGACAGGGATCGGCTCCGGATTCATCGTCGTGTATGGGCTGCTTACCGGAAAACGCCTCGACGGCTGGACCGCGATCTTTCTCGTGACCACCATTTTAACCAGCGTGACTGGCTTCTTCTTTCCAGTCGAGCACCTTTTGCCGTCTCACATAGTCGGCAGCATATCGCTTGTGGTCTTGGCGGGTGCGCTGCTGGCGCGTTACGCTCGCCGCATGGAGCGCTCCTGGCGCTGGATCTACGTGGTCTGCGCCGTCCTTGCTCTGTATCTGAATGTATTCGTCGCGGTGGTCCAGACTTTCCTGAAAGTGCCGGCCGTGCATGCATTGGCTCCCACGCAGAAAGAGCCGCCGTTCCTTGTCGCTCAACTGATCGTCATGGCGATTTTCGTGGCGCTCGGCATTGTCGCGGTGAAGAAGTTCCGCATCGAACCGGTCGCTGTCCCGGAAGCCTGGAGGAGTACGAAAGCGTCTTGAACCTGGCGATGGTTAGGTTGCTCGGGCGAACTTGATCTCTATCTTGGCTCGCCCGATCCGATCCAGTTCTCCGTAGAGCGCTCGGATTTTTTCGGAGCGCGCTTTGTAGTCCAGAAGTTGGGAAGAGTTTAGAGGCACCTTTTGTCTGAGGGTCTCGATCTGCACATCTATCAATTGATGCACTTCACGTTTGATGGCGGAGGCTGGGTCCGTAATCATTGGGGGTCTTCTCCGTGAAAGAATTTTACCCGATCCGACACACACCGCTCAAACCGCGAAAATTCGGGTAGTGGGTCAGTTGACCATGGGAAAGATCAGGAACCACGAAGGACACGAAGTATCACGAAGGACTTCATCCACCGGCTTCCTTCGTGTGACTTCGTGTCCTTCGTGGTAAAGGATCGTCAAATTGAGCCACGGAAATTGGCGACCGTCCGCTACGCTTCCTTCCTAGACAAAGACCTCGCCCGGCAGCGCAGCCAGAGTGCGCGTGGCAAGGGTGTTTTGGACGACCCGCCTCGGCTGCTCCGTGGCAGTCGAATCTACCTGCTCGCGCTCCATGCGCAACTTGAGGGTGCGCTCGATATTGCGCAGTTCCAGAACCTCCACACCAGTAACGATGGTGGAGGCGCGACCCAGAGATCCCGCGCGTCCGGTGCGCCCGACGCGGTGTATAAAGTCCTCAGCCATCTTCGGCAAGTCGTAGTTGATGACGTGGGCCACGTCGTCGACGTGCAAACCGCGCGACGCAATGTCGGTCGCCACCAGCACTTGGAAGCGGCCTTCCTGAAATCCGCTCAACGCCCCGTTGCGCTGAGATTGTGAGCGGTCGCCATGAATCATCGTGGCGTTGAAGCCGTCTCTCTGCAGTTCCTGGACCAGCCGCTGCGTGCCGCGTTTCGTGCGCGTAAAGATCAAGGTTTGACCTTTCTCCGCATACAACAACTGCCGGAGCACATCCAGTTTTTCGCCCGGACGCACCTCATATGCTTTGAGTTGCACGCTCTCCGCCGGCTTGAGCACCGACCCCAGCGCTACGCGGACCGGTTCGCGCATAGAGTCATGCACCAGCCGGGCGACAGACTGTTCCATCGTCGCGGAGTAACAGAGCGTCTGCCGGTTTTCCGGAAGGATCGCCAGAATACGCTGGATCGCGGGCAGAAAACCCATGTCCAGCATCCGATCGGCTTCGTCGAGCACCAGAATCTTTACTTGTCGCAAGTCCACCAGCCTGCGGGTGATGAAGTCCTGCAGCCGTCCCGGAGTAGCAATTACCAGCGGGGATCCGGCGCGGAGCCCCTGGATCTGGCTGTGCTCCGATACTCCGCCAATCACCAGCGCCGCCTTGGGGATGCTCCGGCTGCGCAACTGTTCGTACTGCTCGTGGACCTGCATGGCCAGCTCGCGCGTGGGCAGCAACACCAGAGCTTGTGGTTGGCGCGATGGTTCGCGTTGCAGCATTTCGATCAGTGGAATCAGAAACGCCAGCGTCTTACCGGTGCCGGTTTGGGCCGTGCCGATTACGTCTTTGCCTTCCATGGCAGGAGGAATCGCCTGCTCCTGGATAGGGGTGAGGTTGATGAATTGGGCTGCCGCCAGCTTTCGCTGTAAGGCGGAAGACAAGGGCAGTTCCGAAAATGTGGTCATTAACTTTTGTTTCTTTCTGGAGGGGCTGGCTGTCACACACTCAGACACGCGTCAGGAGTTCCGTGCCGCTCACATTCAATTTGGATTTGGCGCTGAACGAAACGGCAGGCAGGAAAGGCGGAGATGAATCTGATCCAACTACGGACCACCGCGTGACGAGCAAACCGTGGCAAAAAGCGTCCAGCAGCAGTATAGCAGAACAATGCTCCGCCATCGGTTACCTTGGTTAGGCTCCTTCTTTCCACAGCCCCGTTGTGACATCTGACCTTGCCTCCACCACCTCAATTGCGCGATCATCGTCGCGGCGGACGTGGTGCCGAGAGCCCGATTGGCTCGCACGTAAGTCCTTTATTGTCTAGATTTTAACCTCTAAGCTCTTTGCTATAAAGATTTTGGCGCACCCTTTTTGCGAGACCCAAGCCTGGCGGCCCATTCGGAGGCAAAGGGGGGAGGGGGGTACCTCCCAATTACATCGTTCTTCCAAATCTGGGAAGAGCGTCGGCCAAGGTTTTTTCAGCCAAGAGATCCACAGCGAAGCCCGGACGCTGGAGGCCGAAGGCCGGAAGCCGGAAGCCGAAGCCCGAAGCCCGAAGCCCGAAGCCTAATTCATCAACGCCAGCATGCGGCGGATCGAGAGCGCCATCTGTCGGATCTCATCCGCGTCGGAGGCGGAGGGAGACATCTGCAAGTACTCCCCAAGATCTTCCGCGGCGAGTTTGTGCAGGTTGAGGCTGTAGCGCAGAAGCGCGCGCTGTTTCACGTCTTCCGGCGAGCGGGGATAGATCACCAGAATGAGGTCGCAAATAGGCAGGGCTTTGCGGAAGTTGCGCGTGGAAAGATATACGGTCTTTAGGTTGTTCAGCATGCGCGTGAGGATCTGGCGGCGGCTGATGGGATGGAGGAACTCCGGGCGCAGCGCCATTTCGCCGGAATAGATTTCGTCGAGGCGCTGCTGGCAGTCCTGCGGGCTGAGAATGTCGCCGCGATTGAAGCAGTCGATGAGCGTTTCCTGGCCGTCGTCGCCGCGATGCTTGAGCAGAAAGTGGCCGGGCATGCCTACGCCAACCAGAGGAAGACCGACCCGCCGTGCCACCTCCATATAGATTACGGAGAGCGTAATCGGAATGCCGAGGCCCCTGTCGAGCACGTCGTTGAGGAAGGAATTGCGCGGATCATAATAGTCGTCGCGATTGCCGCGGAGACGGGCCTCATCGAACAGCACATGATTCAGCGCCACCAGAGTGCGTTGCGGGTTCAAGTCCGGGGACCGGGCAGCTACCTGGTGAGCCAGTTCTTCGACGCGAGCCGCATAGGCTTCGATTTCCAGGGCGGGATACTCGCTGCGCGCGATCACCAGCGCGGCGCGAAGAAGATCGATCTCATCGTCGCCAGTGTCGGGGCCCACGAAGGCGGAGAAGGCGTCGATCAGAGCGGGAGATGCAGTGTAGTTCACGCGGAAAATGCTAGCAGGCGCTGGAGCCGCCGACATTGGCCCGGAGGTGCCATGCCAAGGCACGTGCTGGTTAAGGCCGCAGCATGTGGCGGGCGATGAAGAACACATTTGCGGGACGCTCGCCCAGGCGGCGCATGAAGTACGGGTACCACTCCGTGCCGAAAGGGATGTAGACGCGGACACGCCAGCCGTCGCGCACCAGATTCTGCTGCAGGTCGCGCCGGATGCCGTAAAGCATCTGGAATTCAAAGGAGTCACGCGACAGTTTCTCGCGATTGGCGAATGCTTGCACCTTGCGAACGATGTTTTCGTCGTGCGTGGCCAAACCATGGTAAGTCCCGCTCTTCAGCAGGATTTGCGTGAGCTTGAGGTAGTTGGCATCCACTTCGGATTTCTTTTCAAAGGCGATCTCGCGAGGCTCTTTGTATGCGCCTTTGCAGAGCCGAATGCGAATCCCCTCGGCTAGGAGGTTGGCGACGTCGCCTTCCGAGCGCTTGAGATAGGCTTGAATCACCGTGCCGACGCTGTTCGCGTTTTCGGGTATGCGATGCAGTTCGTGGACAAAATCCAGTGTGCGCTGCGTGTAGGGCGAGCCTTCCATGTCGACCCGAATGAAGCCGGGCGGGTTCATGGAGGCGGCTTTGGAGATCAAGCCTCCGACCAATTCGCGGGCGAGGTTCTCGTCGACGTCGAGCCCCATGTGGGTGAGCTTGAGGCTGATATTGGCGTTCAGGCGGTTGGCGGCGATAGCCTCGAGGATCTGGTGATAAAGCTGGGCGCTGTGGCGCGCCTCATCCGGGTTGGTGACATTTTCTCCGAGGTTGTCGATGCTGACGCTCATCCCGGAGCGATTGATTGCCTGAGTGGCGCGCACAGCATCGGCAATCTCAGTGCCGGCGACAAAGCGATCTGATACCCGGCGTCCCAACGAAGAACGCTCGGCAAAATTGCGCAGCGCGGCATTTTCAGAAAGGCCAACGAAGAAGGCTCTCAACATAGCGCACCGTGCTGAGTACAAGCCGAAGGCGAAGGTCCGTGCATGGCAGTCACAGAACTTTTTATCACACCGGAGGATCCCTATCGGGAGACAAGGTGGTACGGCCGTAAGGAAAAGGTTTGGAACTGAGGCCCGGATGCTTATTCGGGGTTGAACTTGATTTCTATGTTCTCTCGAGTTTCCCGAGGAGCAGGTTCAAATTTCCACTCGCGGACCGCATTTTGGGCGGCTTGCGCCAGCAAAGGGTGTCCGCCCCTGACCTCAACCGACTTCACGACGCCATTGGGAGAGACCACTGCCTCGATCTTTACACTCCCCCGAATGTTCATGGATCGGGCCATGGCGGGATACTGCGGAGTAACACGGTTGACGACCTTGCGGGTCCCCTCTGTAGTTTGTTGGGCCCAGGGAGAAATGGAAGTAATGCCAACCAGAAACGCGACCAGCAACACAGCAACCGGGATGCGCCGCATTAGGGGGTCACCTTTGTCCGATATCTTTAACTAAGTCTTTCCTAATCTAGGAGAATAAGGCCGGTGTGCCGGAGGCAGAAGATCACCATGGTAACTGACGCGAAGAAGGATGCTTCCGAGCTGCTTTTGGCTGGCTGCACGAGAGCCTGCGAGTCGAGCTGAAAGACCAAGTCACAAGAAGGTCTCGTCGATATAGCACCAGCGCCAGTTCTCGCCCGGCTCGAACGACTGCATGACGGGGTGAGTAGTTTGGTGGAAGTGCTTGGTGGCGTGTTTGTTTTTGGAGGAATCGCAGCAGCCGACGTGACCGCAAGTCAGGCAGAGGCGCAGGTGCACCCAGGTATCCCCCATTTCAAGGCATTCCTTGCAGCCCTTGCCGCTGGGAGTTACTTCGCGGACTTGCTTTGCGTGCGTGCAAGCGGGTTTGGACATGCTTTTCCTCCTATGGCTTGCCCAGAGCTTTTGCCATTGGTTCATCCAGCGTGGTTGACTGGAACCAGGCGGGATAGAGCGGCGCAGGAGCGGTGAAGTCGTCCAGATCCGTGAGTTCCTCGGACGACAGCGTTACCTTCAGCGCCCCGAGGTTGTCTTCCAGCTGCGAGAGCTTGCTGGCGCCCAACAGGATTGTGCTGACGTGCGGCTTCGCCAGAAGCCAGGCCAAGGCGATCTGTGCCACTGAGGCATTGTGCCGAGCCGAGATCGCTTTCATCTTATCGATCAGGTCATATGCTTTCTCGCGATCGTAGGGTAGGAAGTCGAAGCTGGCGATGCGGCCCTTTCCCCCCGTGGGATCCTGGCGGGTGTAGCGTCCGCTGAGAAAACCACTGGCCAGCGGGCTCCAGACGACGATACCGATGCCAGCGTCGCGGCAGAAAGGGACGACCTCATGCTCGAGGTCCCGACCGAGAAGCGAGTAGTACATCTGAGCCGCAATCAAGGGCGAATAGTTGTGCAGCCTCTGGATGCCGAAAAACTTGGCCGCCTGCCACGCCGTGAAGTTGGAGTATCCAACATAGCGTACCAGGCCACGCTGCACGAGATTGTCCAGGGCGCGCGCGGACTCCTCCGCCGGCGTGAACGGATCAAATTTGTGGATGGAGAGCAAGTCCACATAGTCGGTGTTGAGACGACGCAGGCTGGCCTCGGTGGCGGCCAGGATGTAGCGATAGGACGCGCCCGCATGGATCACGGATTCGCCGCTACGGAAGCCAACCTTGGTCGAGATGACGACATCTTTGCGGCGAAGGCCGAGGGCTTTGCCCAGGAAGACTTCCGACTGGCCGTCGGCGTACGCATCGGCAGTGTCGAAGAGATTGATGCCCGCGTCGAGAGACCGTCCGACCAGCGAGTCCGCCTCTTTTTGCGGGGTCTTCCATACGCCCGCCGTGGGGGCGTTGGGATCGGCGGATACTCCGAAGGTCATGACTCCGAATGCAAGCCGTGAAACAACCAATCCGGTGTTGCCGAGTCGCTGGTATTGCATGAGTGCAGGTCCGATCCTTGGGAAACTTCTTCCGCCTAGAGATTACGGAACCCGCCGTCGGGATTCACGAATTGGCGCGCAGGGCCTTACAGCGCGGATCAACGACGCTTTCACCAGGTGTAGTGTGCTGTGTAGGTAATCGTCTTTTCCTCGTCCGGAGCGATGGTGACTGGGAACTCGATGGTGTGGCTGTCGGTCTTCTTGTATTCGGTGGAAGTGGAAGTAATCTCCCAATTCAGCGCGCGATACAGGTGCTCGACAACCCGGACGTCCACCGGTTCTTTCTTGTGGTTGCGGACCTTGATCTCAAACGATTCATTGGCCGTGCTCTTGCCCATCTCGACGGTGTAGTTGATGCGGCGGCGCTCGCCGGTCAGATCGAAGGCGTTGCCGGTGTAAATGCGGACATTTTCATCGCGGGGCGTGTGGTCGATCACGTTTTCGCCGGTGAATTCCACCTGCCCATCGTCATTGCGCCGGTAGAAGCGGACACGGCCCTTGGGCAGCGGCATGCCGAGATGGTTGGCCTGCGAGTTGGCGAACTCGCGCATCACCCAGATCTTGGGATTGGATTCGGTGCCGTACGAGTGATCGTTGCGAATGTTCTCCCAGCCCCAGCCGTTGTAGCGGTTGGGATCGATTTTGACGCCGTCGTAAATGTAAAGCTGCTTGGTGGCCACTCCCGCGGCGTGGATAAACTCCACCTGCTTGGTCTCGCGGTCGCGCAGGGTGGTGGTGCGCTCGAGCGTGTAGAGGTGGTATTCGTCGAATGCTTTTTCGGTGACAGGAGGGTTAACCCCCACGCCGGCCAAGCCCGCAACTTCCAACTGGGCGAAGTTCCGGCCGTTCATGCCAGGCTGAAGCTTGTTCACGTCGCCTGCCATGAGCTTGATGCGGGCGTTCTCGAATGTCCTGCCGGTCTGGTTATCCATGGTGACCCAGCCCACTACGTCGACTAGGCCGCCCTTTTCAGGCGCGATGATGTTGTAATCGGCCTCCCAAGTCATTCCCCCGGTCACGTAGGAGAACTCGGCGGGAAACTTTCCGGGCTTGTCTGTGGCGAGCATCCATTCCAGGCGGGGCTTCAGGATGGTGTCGTCGGTGAGGCTCGGGAAGACCGGGATGCCGGGGAGACTGAAGCGCAGCTGGCCATTGACCTCGATGACGGGGCCCTCTGCGGCACCGACCATCTGGGCCTGGTAATACTGCTGGCCGTAGCGGTTCATGGCGAAATAGTTGTGCGGGGCGTATCCGCTGCGGATGACTCTGCCCTTGATTGTCTGACCGCCTTGCACTTCAAAGTCAATTGTCTTGCCCTCGTAGAGCGAGAGCAGCATCAGCTCCGATACAGGATCGGCGCGGTAATTCTGTTCCAGCACTTGCAGAGAGTGCTTGCCTGTCGGATCGCGCAGAATCACCGAGTCCGGCTCGAGGTGCATGGTGATGTCATTCACATTGACCTGGTTCTCGCCGGCTTTCAGATCAAGAGGCAGTTCCTGCCGCACGACAGCGAAATCCTGGTTGTAAATGGTGAGGGAGGGTTGGGGAGATTGCTGAGCGAAAAGGCTGACACACAAAACGAAAACGCAGACGAAGGGAGCGATCATAAAGCGGACCTCCGCGAGTTGCTGGGTTTCACAGAGCCTGGACTTGGCACTTACGCCCCAGGGTCAGGCTACTGGGAATAGAACGCGAAGGGGAGTGATTCTTGCGGGTCGGGAGACCAGATTCCGCGCCCCGGGGGCTAAAGCCCTACACGGGGGAACAGCTTCGTCGCAGCGCTGAAAGCGCTGCTCCACCGGATTACTTCGGTCACGCGCCGTGGCCTTCGAGAAATTTTTCGACCTCGATGGCGGCCATGCAGCCCGTGCCGGCGGCGGTGATGGCCTGGCGGTAGCGGCGGTCCTGCACGTCGCCACAAGCGTAGACGCCATGCACGCGCGTGAAGACGTAATTGTGGGTCTTGAGGTAGCCGTCGGCATCGGTATCAAGCTGGCCGGCAAACATCTTGGCGTTGGGGTCATGGCCAATGCCGAGGAAGAGCGCGCTGGTGGGGAAGTCCCAAATCTTGTCTGTTTTCACGTTGCGCAGCTTGAGGCCGGTCACTTCCTGTTTGGCATGGTCGTAAACGTCTTCAACGACGGTATCGGTGAGGAATTGAATCTTCTCGTGGTGCTGTGCGCGGTCCAGCATGATCTTGGAGGCGCGGAAGGCGTCCCGGCGATGGATCACCGTGACTTTCGTCGCGAAGCGGGTGAGGAAAAGTGCCTCTTCCATGGCGGAGTCGCCTCCGCCGATCACCGCGATCTCCTTGCCGGAGAAAAAAAAGCCGTCGCAGGTAGCACAGGACGAAACCCCATGACCAATGAGTTGTTGTTCGTGCGGTAGGCCCAGCCAGCGGGCGGAGGCTCCACTGGCGATGATCAACGTCTGGGCGTGCACCTGGTGCTTGCCCAGATGAAGCGTGAACGGACGCTGGCTGAGGTCGGTGCTGGTGAGATGCGCCATACGGTATTCGGCGCCGAATCGCTCCGCCTGCTTACGCATGTTCTCGACCAGTTGCGGGCCCATAATTCCCTCGGGGAAGCCGGGGAAGTTTTCGACCAGCGTGGTCAGGGCAAGTTGGCCGCCGGGTTCGTGGCCTTCGATCACCAGCGGTTTCAGGTTGGCGCGCGCGGTGTAGAGAGCTGCCGTGTGCCCGGAACAGCCGGAGCCGATGATGACGACGTTGCGAGTTTCGCTCATTTTGTTTAGGTAGCTGTTAGATTGCGAATTTCAGATTTCGATGCACGGCCGACTTCGCTCCCAGCGAAAGCTCAACCACAGAGGACACTGAGGCTGGCAGAGGAATTCACTCATTTCTTCTCTTCTTTTTTCTTCTCCTCTGCGGGTGGGGATTTCGGTCTTGCTGCCGGCTTCGGCTTCGAGAGCAAGGCAGTCTTCGCCAGTTCCTCGGGAACCATGTGCCTCACGCTCAGCAGGCTGCGGTAGTTCGTCAGCACGTCAGAGGCGCTGCGGAACAGCGGCTCGTAAGCGGCTTGATTGGGCGCCGGACCGTTTTCCGAACCTGTGCAGCGCGCCAACGCCACGGAGGACTTTCCGAAGCGCTCGAGCCGGATGCGGCTGGCGGGAGTGTTGGCGGCGAGCATGACTGTAGCACTGCTGATCGATGACGCGCTGTCTTCCAGAGAAACCTGGATCAGGTCTTTGGGATCGCGGACGTGCAGGACAAGAGTTTCGATCATATTTTGTCCATCGTTGCTGAAGGAGTACTGCACGCTGGAAAACAGTGCCTGCACAGAGAATTCGCGCCGGATGCGCACATAACTCGCGACCGAGGGCTCGTCGGACATTTGCGTGCTTTGCCCGGGCTGGAGGAAATTCGGCGCTTCAGCCAGCGTCGAGCGGCCCCGAGAAACTTCAAAATCCGCGCTGAAGAGCGGCTGCTTGGGAATACGCGCCAGGGCCGCTGCGATTTCTTTTTGCTCCTCAGCCGATGGCGCACAAACGTTCAGCACGTTGACCTTCACCTGCGGCTGCGGGGACGGGGGTTGATCGGGCGCTTGCTGTGAGATGGCAGGCACAGCGGCCAGCAGGCCGGCCAGGATCAGGATGAGTTTTCGGGGCACGCGGGAATTCTAAATGAGAATCCACAGAAATCTAAATCGAGAAGGCCCACACGCTGTCCCGGCGCGCGCGGTTCGGCGGAGTAAAATCGGGTCATGGCGAATCTGACATTGGTTTATGGTATGAGGCTGCTGCCGGCGGAGGAAGTGGCGGAGGTGGGCGAGGCTCCGGTGAAGCTGACGAACGGGCGGCAGGCGCATGTGACCATGCACATTCTGGAAGGCAGCAAGGAAGAGATCGAGAAACAACTCCGTACCAGCCTGGAAGCGTTCTTCGATCTGTATCCCGAGATCTAGCGGGATCTCCATCTCGTCCGGTGAGTACAGAATGACGCTTGGTGGCTTCTGATTTGCAAGGCCCGGTGCCGAATTCCGCGTCTATAATCTTAGACTTCGTTGAGGTCGGCGGACGTTTCATCACTGCCATGCGGTGGTCCTATCCAGAATCGCGGCGGAGATTGCAGCAGGCGGGGCTGTGGCCCGAGGGCCGCATGGCGCGCATTGCCTGCTACCTGCTGGGCCTGGCCATCGTTCTCTACCTGCTGCGGAGCGTGCTGGGGCTGATTGCTCCGGCTTGGGGGCAGAGCCTGGGTGGGTGGGTGAGCTTCCTCGTGTTTCTGGCCGCGGTGTTGTATTCCGTCCTCGCCTTCCGTTGGCTGAAGAAGAAAATTCTGTGGCGGCTGCGCAACCGTCTGATCGTTACGTATGTGTTCATTGGCGTGATCCCGGTGATGCTGCTGGTCGCCATGGGGTTCGTCACGATTTACCTGTTCGCGGGGCAGTTCGCCAGCTTTGTGGTTACCTCGGAGATCAATTCGCAACTGCGCAGCATGGAAGCGGTGAATGCCGCGGTGAGCAACGAGCTCGCAGCGCGCATCGAGAAGGGTGAGAATCCAACCGCCGAGTCGCTGGCTGGCTTGAAGAAGCGCGATCGCGCGTGGGGACGCCGGCAGGTTTGCGCCTGGTACGGCGCGAGGCTGCTTCCCGTCGGCGGGGGAGCGACCGGCTCCGCAACCTTTGGCTTTCCCGATTTTTTCAACAGAGGGGACAATACGTACGCGAATGCGATTCGCGAGGGCAGGCCGTTCCGCGAGATCGTTCGCGACAAGGACGCGCTGCATTTGCGTGTCACCACAGTGTTTCCCGTCGGTCCGGAAAAACTCACGGTTGTGACAAGCGAGCCCCTCGACAGGGAACTGGTGGGAAAGATCGCGGCAGACCTGGGCGAAATTACTCTCTACGCGGCGGGCATCACGCTGGAAGATACGAATCCTGCGCCGGACAAGGCGAACCCGAAAGCGCCGGGCCCGCAAACCACTTTTTCGGTCAGCCCTGAAAAAAACAAGGCCGGTATCACCATCCGCGAAGGCGGAAAAGGGGAAGAAGTGCAGGGCGACCAGCAGGACCTGCGGCCCACTTTCACCGTCGGTTCGGTGGCCGCTCCCAGCGGCTTTATGGATCGAGAGATCACTTTCGGCACCCCACTGCCGGTGGTGGACTGGAAGGCCGGCGAGAGCGCCCGCGCCGGGGCGCTGGTGAAGGTGAGAACGCGCCCCTCCGTGCTGTACGGTTACCTGTTCGCCGCGCTGGGAGAGTTCGCCAAGGGCGTGGAATACATTCTGCTCGGAGTGCTGATCTTTTTCGGCATCATCGAATTGGTCGCGCTCATCATCGGCACGCGCATGACGACCACGGTCACCAGCGCCGTAGCCCATCTCTATGATGCAACCAAGCATGTGGATCGCGGCGATTTCAGCCAGCGCATTCCGGTGAAATCGCGCGACCAGCTGGCGGAACTGGCTTTGTCGTTCAATTCCATGACCGAGTCGATCGAGAAGCTGATTCAAGAACAGAAAGAAAAGCAGCGTCTGGAGAACGAACTGGCCATCGCCAGGGAAGTGCAGGATCAGTTGTTTCCACGACAGGCCATGGAGTTGGAGTCGCTCGAGGTGCACGGCTTCTGCCGCCCGGCGCGCACGGTCAGTGGGGACTACTACGACTTCCTGGCCGCCAGCTCGCATAAGCTGATTCTGGCCGTCGGCGATATCAGCGGAAAAGGAATTTCGGCCGCGCTGCTGATGGCGACGATCCATTCGGCGGTGCGCGCTTACAGCGTGGAAAAGTTGCCGCAGATGCGGGAGCCGGTGGCCGTGGGCGCCGTCGCGGGCCAGGGAAGAATCATGGCGGCATGGCCTGAGGGAGTGGAGGTTTCTCCCGCGGCCTTGCTCGGCTTGCTCAATCACCAACTGTACGAAAGCACTCCTCCGGAAAAATACGCGACGCTGTTCCTCGGAATCTACGACGGGCGATCCCACCAGCTAACCTACAGCAACGGTGGTCATCTCCCGCCGATTCTCGTGGGTACAGATGGTTCGATCCGCCGTCTGGAAGTTGGCGGGACGGTTGTGGGCTTGTTCGACAACGTGAACTACGACGAGGATTCCGTGCAGATGCGGCAGGGAGAGATCTTTCTGGCTTATAGCGACGGCGTCACCGAGCCGGAAAATGATTTCGGCGAGTTCGGGGAGGGGCGGCTCGTTGATCTGGTGCGTTCCAACCGCCAGCTTCCGCTGGAGCAGATCAGCCAAATCGTGACCACGGCGGTCGACGACTGGATCGGCGACCAGGAGCAGCCGGACGACGTCACGTTGGTGCTGGCGCGGGTACGGTAGTACACCGGACGTCGGACCTCGGACCGTTGCCCACCGAGCTGCAAATTAGACTTTCTTGTTTTATCCCCAAGAGCCGAGGATCAGGGACGATGTCTGAGGCCCGACGCCCGAGGTCCGCTCTTAGATCTTCTGCTTCTTCCATTTCCCCCGCTTGAACAGGATCGCGCTGGCGGCGGCCATTGAGCTCTCGGCAATCGCAATGGAAAAGAAAACGCCGTTGGAGTACATATGCAGCGGAATCGCCAACCAGTACGCCAGCGGAATTTCGAACAGCCAGAAGCCGAAGAAATTCACAACAGTGGGAGTGATGGTGTCGCCGGCGCCGTTGAAGGCTTGCATCATGACCATGAAATAGGCATAGCCCAGATTGCCGTAACTGACGATCCGCAGGCACGCCGCGCCCAGCGGCACCACGGCCGGATCGTGAGTGAACAGGCGCACGACCGGTTCCGCGAAGAATATGAAGAAGATTCCGACCGCCCCGAGAAAGAGCATGTTGTAGAGTCCGGTGCGCCATACGGCTTTCTCGGCACGCTCCGGATGCCCGGCTCCCAGGTTCTGTCCCACCAGCGTAGCGGCGGCGTTGCTCAAGCCCCACGATGGCAGGATCACAAAAATGACGATGCGGATGGCGATGGTGTATCCCGCGAGAGCTGCGGAGCCGAAGATGCTGACGATGCGCACCAGGCCAATCCAGCTGGTATGGGCGATGGCAAACTGCAGGATGCCGGTGAGCGACACCCGCAGCAGGCGCAGCAAAACATTGAGGCGCACGTGAATCTGGCTCTTTAGGATCCGGATACGCTCGGTGCCGCGCAGCAGGCGATAGAACTGATATAGAACGCCAATACTGCGTCCGATGAAGGTGGCCAACGCGGCGCCGGTGACGCCCAGGCGGGGGAACGGCCCCCACCCGAAGATCAGGCAGGGATCGAGAATCAGGTTGATGATGTTCGAGACCCACAGCAGGCGCATGGCGATGGCCGCATCTCCAGCGCCGCGAAAGATCGCGTTGTTGAGAAAGAGCAAGAGCACGGCACAACTGCCGCCAAGACATATCCGGGTGTAGCCGCTGCCTACCGCGACGATCTCCGGCGAAGCGCCCATCAGGCGAAGCAAATCGGGCGCAAACAGAAGACAGGGAATTCCGATCGCAACCGAAATGATCAGACCGAGGGTGATGGCCTGAACCGCAGCCACGGCTGCGCCTTCGGGATCTTTCTCTCCGATGCGGCGCGCCACCATCGCGGTGGTGGACAGGCTGAGTCCCATGCCGACGGCAAACACCAGGCTCAGCATGGATTCGGTCAGACCAACGGTAGCCACCGCATTTGCGCCCAACCGTCCTACCCAAAAGACGTCGACCACCGCAAACAGCGATTCCAAAACCATCTCCAGCACCATCGGAACAGCGAGGAGCAGAATGGCCCGGTTGAGGTTGCCGGCGGTGTAGTCCTGGTGTGAGCCGCGGATGGCTTCCACGAGGGATGCCCACAGCGTTTGCTGCTGCGGATTAACAGTGGAGACAGTAGCTTCCATTCAAACCTGCGAACTCTCCGCGACATTGCAAAAAGAACATGCGAATGACGCCGATCAGATTACACGATACGAAGTGAGATATCCGGCTGGGCCGGACTCAGCAGGATGGCGAACTAGCGAGGGTTGAACATCGTCGTGTCCTTGGAGCGGCAGCGAGTACAGGGGACCCACGTGAAATGAATAAGCCGCCGAAGGGGGAATTGTATCGCGAAGGAATGGGGGTTGCCAATGCGAAAGCGGTGGGGACAACCCCGCCTCGGCTGTCCCCTAGACGATCCATCAGATCCTTTATTTCTTGGGCAGAATCGTGACGCCTGCCGTCACCGTCTGATTGTTGATCATCCCGCCGAGAACCACCGCGCCCACCGGCGTGACCAGGAGCCCGCCGTTGACGCGGGGGTAGTTTGTGGTCTCGCTGATTGTTTCCCAGCGGCCGTGGTGAACATCGTAGGCAAAAGTCACCTGGGACGCTGGAGCCGCCTTGCCATCGTCGCCAATGCCCTTGTAATTGTGCGGCGTAGCGGTGCCGCCGGAAAAGTAAATTTTCTTTTCCCGGTCCGAGCCACCCGCCGCGATGCCGAACCGCGCCTCGCCGGGATGGGCAGGCAGTTTGCTCCACTCAATCTTGCTGGGATCCTTGTGATCGATCTTGCCGAGCCAGCATTCGTCGGAAGCCACGTAACGCGGGCCGCCAGCCGGTCCTGCTTTTGCCCCATCCACCACAACGATGGTGTTGTCGGCGAGCCCGCCGGCAAGGCCGAAGACCGGGGTGCCCGGGAATGGGGTGGCCTGGCTCCAGAAGTCTTTTTCGGCGTCGTAGACCTGAACCTTGTTCACTGGACCGTCAGGCGACCAGCCGCCAATCAGATACACGAAGCGATCGTGGTGCACGCCGGCAACCGCGCTGTTCACCGGAACCGGAATATCCTTGGCGCGATACCAGCGGTGATCGCCGGGCACGTACACATTTACATCGGGAACGGTAATGCCGGTGCCCTGGTTATCCACCACATAACCACCCATGAGAATGACCTGTCCCTTGGCTCCGGCGGCGGCAGCGCCCAGGCGGCCTGCGACTCCGGGCACCGGACGGCCCTCACTCCACTTTGCGGAGGAGAGCCGCATGACATAGACCTTATTGGTGACGTCGTCCCAGTTTTTCTTGGGACCAATACCCATCATCGAAAACAGTTCCAGGCCTCCCTGAAGGCTGGCGACGGCATTGCCGGAGACGGCGGCGGGCATGGAAGGAATCTTGGGTTCGTCCGAAGCAAAGACAGCGGCAGCAAAGAAAAAGAAGGACAAGAAACCGACAATTCTTCTCATTGTTGAGATATTACGTCCTTAAGCGGGGTGTCGGCAAAGAGCGAGCGTTAGAACCAGGTGGTGCGGCGGTACTCGCGGTAGGCGTCTCCGAACGTGGCTTCGAGCACGCGAGCTTCCCGACGGGCGCGGACGGTCTGCCCGATGATGACGACGACCACCACGAGCCACAGGATGGGCCGCTGTATGACCAACACAAACCCGGCGAAGAGCACAACGCCGAAAACATAGATAGGATTTCGGATCTTCGAGTACAGGCCGTGCGTCACCAATTGGCGAGCCTCGGCTTTGATGGCGAATGACCTGCCGAGCTGGTAGCGGGCGGTGGCGATCCCGCAGATTCCGGTCACGACCAGAGCGGTGCCGATCCCCCGCTGCAGAGTCCAGGGACCGGGCCGGGAAAACAGTAACCAAAGCAGCGCCGCCACCGCCACGATCTGGACCACAGTGATGGTGTAAAACTGGCGGTCTTCCATTTGTTTCTGACTCCTTACCCGCCCGAACTCCTACTCGATCAGCCTCTGGAAAGCGGAAAGCATTCTACAGTGTCCGGAACTTCACCGTGTCAGAAATTAAGACAGATGGGCAGTTGATGGAAGATAGCAGCGTGGGCCGAGGCTCGGGGCCTCCGCCTTTTAATGATCTTTTCATATTCCGGGGCTACACTCGAGGCTGATCTTGAGAAGACGCTGAATTGTTGAATCGCGAGCGAAAACGAGTATGCCCCGCAAGACAGATACGTCCGAAGCGTCAGGCGCCAGCGGTACCACGACTGCAACCTCAGTGAAGGAAGCGGGTAAGAAAGCTGCCGGGAAAGGCGCTGGTTCGCTGGACGATCTTGCTCGCCTGGCGCTGAAGGCCTTTCTGATTGCACGCGATGCGGCGTTCAACGTGCGAGACCTGCTCACCAACTCTTCGCGCATGGCGTTTCTGGCAATCAAGGATTGCGAGAAAGAGCTCGACTTGATCGAGCGCCAGATTGATGAGCGCCTGCCCGCCGCCATTACGCGGGTGAACGAGGCTCGCGCCCGCCAGCTGTTGACCAGCCTGAAGTCCACGACCGACCTGGAACGGATTGGCGACCTGGTGATGAGTGTGGCTCTGCGGGTGCAGTCCAGGACCGCGAAGATGGCGGCTTCCGACGTGCGACAGCTCGTGGAAATGTCGACGATTCTCTGTGACATGCTCGATCTGGTCTATCGCGGCTTTGTCGACCTTGATTTGGAATGCGCGCGCAAAGTCCTGCAGATGGATAAAGACATCGACCGAGTTTGCCACGCCATGTTTCAAAAGCACCTGACGGAGAATGCCTCGCAAAGCGATCCCTCAAGCTTTGATGTGCTGCTCATGGCTCAGGCGCTCGAGCGCGCCGGCGACCACACGACCAACCTCGCCGAAGATCTATACAGCCTGATCGAAGGCCGCAGCCTGCGGCACGCTCCGAAAAAGAAGGCGACGTAGAGGCAGTTTTCAGTTCTCAGTTCTCGGCTCTCAGTTCTCAGCAAAGAACAACCGTCATCGCGAAAAACTGAGAACCGAAAACCAAGAACTAGCTTCCGAAATTCATCATTCCTTAACACGCGGGAAACATTCTCGAAACATTGCCCCAATAGAGTTTCACCATAACCCAAGCCGCTAAGCCGGTTTGGCGTCCGGCGTGAACAGCCAATCCGAAGATGCAGCTTCCTATGGGATCCTACGAACCGGCAGGCGATCTGGGGATCGCGAATGCACCACGCTGCCTCGTCTTTGTGGTGGAAGACGATGAGGATATTGCGAGGTTGATTTCGCATAACTTGCAGGCGGCTGGCTTTGATGTTCAGAGCTTTGTCAGCGGCGGATCGGTGGTCTCCGAGGCGCTGCGGGATATGCCGTCCGTGTTTCTTCTGGATGTGATGCTGCCGGGCGATGATGGCTTTGATCTCTGCCGGCAGATTCGTCAGACCCCGAGTATTTCGACAACGCCCGTAATCTTCCTCACCGCCAAGACCGCCGAGGCCGACCGCGTGAAAGGACTGGAACTGGGTGGAGATGATTACATTACCAAGCCCTTCAGTCCGCGCGAGCTGGTGGCGCGCGTGCGCAGCGTGCTCCGGGGATTGCGCCAGGCGCCGGTGCCCGCAGAAGCGCTCCGTCTCGGCGACATCGAGATCGATAGTTCCTCGATGACGGTGCAGGTGCAGGGAAAGTCTGTGCTGACCACGGTTCGAGAGTTTCGCCTGCTGGAGTATCTGGCCTCGCATCGTGGGCGCGTGCTGACCCGGGATCAACTGCTGGACGCGGTGTGGAAAGAAACGCCTTTTGTGACGCCGCGCTCGATCGACGTCTACATTCGCCGACTGCGCGAGAAGATCGAAGCGGATCCGCGGCATCCTCAATATCTGAAGACGCTGCGTGGCATTGGCTATCGCTTCGAAGTGCCGAAATAGTTAGGGCCGAATCCCTCCCTCTGCCATGTTTTCAAGATTCGAAGCAGTTCTACGCTTGCGTGCGGTCCGGGGAACTCTCTTTATGCCCGGCCACAGAGCAGCCAGAATAAATTCCGAGAATTGTGAAGATAATCACGAAAGGCGACGCGGGCGAAACATAATGAAGCTTTGAGGCGGGAAACGATGAGGCATCGATATAGGCGAGCAATCCGATCCTGGTGACCACCGCAACGACGCTTCCCAGACCCAAAGCCAGCATGCTTGTTGGGATTGGGCGCCGCCTTTGAAATAAGGTTGCCAACATCAGGCCAAAGGCGCCCAATATCGCGAGGATCGGGAATGCTATGGCGTACCCCGAGGCTAAAATGGCAGCAATCTTCACCCGAACACCCCCTGCGGATTTTGTCGTGTCGGGAACAGAGGCAGTTTCAATTGTGAGGATGACTCCCGGGGTCTGAAAGCTCGCTCCGGGAACCAACTGCACCATTGGAACCCGAAGCTGCCCTTCAGTTTCTCCCACCACCAAATCACAAGCTTCAACTGGACAATCGGTTTCCAGATGAAAGCGCGACACCTTGAGACCTGGGTAAGCCGCAAGAATATCCTGAGAGGGCAGCATGCCGATCGAGTTTTGGGCTGGTTGTTCGCCGTGCGAATATAGACGTACTGTGGGTGTCCCGGAAACGGCCGCAGCCCAACCCTGGATAGTAAGGATCGAGGGTGGGTAAACACCGTCTACGATCTTGGCGAATGCGTCAATCTCTTGCGGCGAGCCAAGACTGGGAGCGGAACCGACCACTCCGTTGCCCATCGTGAACAAAACGTCGGCCACAGCTTTTCCGCCCCGAACCGCCTTCCATAGGTACTCCCGTCGAAATGGCGGCAGTAACGTGGTCCTGGGAGGAAGACAGTCTATGCTGCGTCGAGCGCAAGCATCGTCGATCTCATTGGCCAACGTGTCGTAGAAATGCATTGCCTCTACCGCAGAACCATAATGACCTGCGTATGCCACCGCATCGCGGAGCTCCCATATAAACCATCCGGTGGGAACCTCAGAACACGGGTTCATATCGACATACTTACAGCCCTCTCGCCGCCAGGCTTCCCCCGGAGAGCCATCGAGGAAAGGCCTGAGTTCGCCAGCCGCTGGGCTGACGGAATAGGCTCGCTGGCGGGCATCTTTGGGGAAAAACACGTAGCGGCGCCATTCGTTGTGCTGGATGCGACCAAGTGCTCCGTAGGCGCGCAGGAAACTCTTCGCTCGGAATTCATTGGTCTCGAATATGCCGTAATGTCTGTAATTCAACCCCGCAACGAGCCCGACTGTTGCATAGAACACGGCGAGTGCAACCACGAATGGTAGAGCAATGGACTTGACGTGGTCCGAGCGGCGCTGGAAAACCCCTCGTTCGGAATGCGGAACCCAGTCCGGCTGGAGTATACCGAGTAGCGCTACCGCGAGCACGACGGCCAGGGTGGGCAGAAGCCAAATGCCTTCCTCACGGGTCAGCCAGAACGCTCCTCCAATGAGACCAAGGCTGAATCCTTGCAGGATCCTGCGGCCGTAGTGATCTCCATCATCGTGGGTTGGGAAAGCGATTAAGACGGCCAGAGCGACCACTGCTAGTGACAGGCTTACGTACAAGCCCTCGCGGATCACTCGAGCCAGTTTGACGTTCCAAAGAACTGGGTTGAAAGCTAGGAGGCCAAAAAGAACCAGAGCAAGATGGTTATTACCGAAACGGCGGCGCGCCAGCCCAGCAGTCAGCGCCGCTGCAGCCAAATAGGCTGCCTGTTCTGCCACCTTGAGGGGAATAGCCGCCAAGGAAGTGGCGCAGATAAACAGCGGATACATCATACCTTTGACGAGCGTAACGTCGTTGTAGGGACCGAGCCAGTGTCCGGCTTTGAGGTAGCGAGCCGTGTGAATGAACAGCTCATCGTCCAATGAGGCATTGGCGATTAGGTGAATGAGAATCGCCCTCCGCAACCAGATGCTAATGGCAGCCATCACAAGCAGCGCTACGTAATATCTCTTCGCAGACATCAAGTAATTGCGTCCAACCCACGGGCTCGCGGGTCGCTTTGTTTTGCTTCCGTTCGAACTCGCCACCTTGGCACGGCTAACAGGCGTTCTTCGGCCTGGTGCCTTCATAGCCAATTCAGATTATCAGTTGCCGATTGAGCGAGCTGAGGTGAATCCGATGGGCTTTCCTGCAGCGCAGACTTTGCGTTTAGACGAAACAAGCAATAGCATCCGACGCGTCGCGGTTCGGGTTTGGAAATTAAATGGCTGCGAGTCTGTATGTAGAAGTATGACGACTACACCTAGCGGAAACAAGGGGTTGAACCTAGCGGAATTGCGCTGAGGGAGCCAGAGGAGGCGTTTTCCGGTGTAGGTTGTCCTAACCGGGTTTCCGGCAGAGAATTTGAAATTGCGCGCCGAGAGGGATGCCTGTGAGCCGAGACTCCAGAAATCGCAGTGACTTCAGGGCATGAGGGAAGTAGAAAAGAAAGTCTGTGCGAAGGATCTCGAATCCAGCCTCGCCCAGAAGTCGTTTGGCATGGGGCGGCGTAAGCGTCTGCACATTGCGGTCAAACACGCACTTTGACATCACGTAACGCGTTCCGGGGTTCCAAGGGTTGTTTTCCCAGAAAGCAAACAGGCCGCCGGGTCGCAGCGACTGAAATATGTATTGAATCGCGCGCCCTCGATCTTCTACGCGAATGTGGTGAAAGACTCCGTTGCAATACGCGAGGTCGGCGCTGGCTGCCGGCACATACTGCTCGAAAGTATGGAAGTTGATAGTGTCGCTGCCATACTCCCTTCTTGCCCGCTCCAGCGAGCGCTCGGAGAGGTCGAGGCCGATGACCTGCCTCAGCCCAAGCAAGTCCTGCAGTAAGACGGTGGTCCCTCCAATTCCGCAGCCATAATCTATGGCAGACTGTGGCACTCGTTGCAAGTCTCGCAAACATGCAGCGAGAAAATTTACACGGCCGCGCGCGAAGTAGTCCTGGCCTTCTCCGCTGACGGCGAGCGCCTGGTTGAGGTCGGTCTCATAGGCCTCAGCGAACTGGTCGAACTCGGCAGCGCCTTTCATCGCCGCCGCAGCCCCAGCACGCTCACGAAGAAACTGGCGAAAATTGTTTGTGTTCCGAGCGTGATGAATAGCGCAGCTGGAATCACCAAGCGCATGGTGTGAGAATAGTCGAGCGCACCAAAGTGTTTGCTTCCCCATGCTCCAACGGCGTACACGGAGGTCGCCAGCCCGGCGATCGTCAGCAGCGCCCCAACAGCAAGCCCGACTTCGAGGGTGATGTAACGGAAAAGGCTGTCCAGAGTCGAATCCGGAGGCAACAGACCTTCGGAAATGGCAAAGAACTTCGTGAACACGGCGAATGCGATTGCCTGAAAACCAAGCAGTACGAAGGCAGCGGCATAGACCAGGGTGTGAACGTCGAACGTTACGCTGCCAACAACCCTAGGAGCGGGCAGCAGCCACAGGCCTAGCAGCAACCCCGCCAGCATGAGCGCCATCCCAGGGTAGAGGAACAACCAGCGCGGGCTGTAGAGCAGGAAAAACCGCAGCGTGCGCCAGCCATCCCGCCACGTTCGCAGATGCGAAGGGCGGTTGCGTCCGTCAGGGGAGAGAGTGGTCGGGATTTCGGTAATCTGCAACCTTAGTAGCGTCGCCTTGACAATCATTTCGGTGGCGAACTCCATACCGGTGGTCCGCAGGCCCATCCACTCGTAAGCTTCCTTGCGAAAGCCGCGGAGACCACAGTAAAAATCTCCCACTGGACTTTGGAAAAACAGTCGTCCCAGCCGAGACAGCGCGGGGTTACCAAAGTAGCGGTGTAGGCGAGGCATGGCCCCCTTCTGGATGCCTCCGCGGAAGCGATTGCCCATGACCAGGTCGGCGCCTTGCCGCAGCGGTTCCAGAAAGCGAAGAATATGGCCAAAGTCGTAGCTGTCATCGGCGTCCCCCATCACAATGTATTTGCCCGAGGCGGCTGCGATTCCTCCCATCAGGGCGCTCCCATATCCGCGCATCTTCACATGCACCACCCGCGCGCCCAAGCGCTCGGCGATCTCCACCGAGGCGTCGCTGCTTCCGTTGTCGGCCACTACGATCTCGCCTGCAACGTTGGCTTCGCGCAGCGCTTTCTGGGCTTTGCGAATACAGGTCTCCAGTGTCGCCGCTTCGTTCAGGCACGGCATCACAACCGAAAGCTCGATAGTTTCCGGTTCTTTCAGGGGCATTACGGACGGCCGATAAAGCGGGTTCGCTCGGGGGGGTGAGGCCACAATTCAACTCGCTATGGAGATCATCTGGGCTTGAACTTTCCAAATATTAACAGTAACTCCCTAAGGGTCGGGAGCGCTATACCTACGATCACAACGGGAACACGCTGGCCGATCCCAGCGGCAAGAGCTACAGCTGAGACTTCGAGAACGGCCTCACCAGATCGGCGTGGAAGTCAGCTCTGGCTGCCGCTGGAGTGCACAACCCTGGATAGAAGTGAAGCCTTATGCAGTAACGTGGACTGAGATAGTACTAAACCCCTTTTGCTAACAGTCCGGCTTACGGCGCGTCTGTAGTATGTTGTACGGGAAGAGGCTGACGTGTGCGCGGCACCCTTCGCGGTGCGGAACCTGCACCTCCTGTGTTCCGTATCTTCACAGCGGCCATTGATTCTTGCTTCAATTCCGCCCAGTCCCAGAAAGAGGCCCTATGTCTATCACCCGACTCTTCGCATGTTTTCTGTTGCTGATTTCGACCCTGGCTCTGTCCGGGCAAACTGTGACCCTCAACTCCGTCGCCGGCGCGACCGCCGCGGCTGACGAGACCAAACAGCCCCCCAAGTTGGAACACTTCGACGCAACCCTGGTCGACAGCACACTCAATCCCTGCGACGATTTCTACAAATACTCCTGCGGCAAGTGGCTGGCGGCCAATCCGATTCCCCCCGACCAGGTTTTCTGGAGCACGGGAAGCAGTCTGGAATTATGGAACGACACAGCCCTGCGCGAAACCCTCGAAGCCGCCAGCACAAACGATCCGAAGCGGGGTGCGGTACAACAGAAAATTGGAGACTACTGGGCCGCCTGTATGGATGAAAGCGGAATCGAAGCGGCCGGGCTCAAACCTCTGCAGCCGGAACTGGACCGCATCGCCGCCATGCAGTCGAAAAAGGAAATCACGCTGGAGATCGCGCATATTCACCATTTATTCCCGGGAGCTTGGGAGGGGGGCGACAATCAGAGCAACGCCGCATTTTTCGGTTTTACCGGGCAGCAGGACTATGACGACGCCTCCAAAGTGGTAGCGCAGATTGATCAAGGTGGCCTAAGCCTGCCAAATCGCGACTTTTATCTCAAGACCGACGACAAGTCGGTGGAACTCCTCAAGAAGTACCGCGCTCACCTGCAGAAGATGTTTGTGCTAGTGGGCGAACCAGAAGCGCGTGCCGCCGACGATGCAGGAACGGTAATTGATCTCGAAACCGCCATGGCCAAGGCGCAGATGGACAACGTCAAGCGGCGCGATCCCAAGAACATCAACAACAAGATGAGTCTGGCCCAGGTCCGCGCGCTTACCCCTTCCATCGACTGGGAGGTTTACCTGAAGGCGGTGAAGGCCCCGGCCAGCGAGCACTACATCGTCACCTCGCCTGACTTCTTCCGCGCCGAGGAGAAACTCCTGGCAGAACATCCCCTCGAGCAGTGGAAGACCTATATGCGCTGGCACCTGATCCACGGCGCTGCGCGCTTCATGAACAAAGCTCTGGTGGACGAGAACTTCGATTTCTTTGCCCGCACCCTGGCGGGTCAGGAGCAACAGCTTCCGCGCTGGCGGCGTTGTACAAGCAATGCCGACCGCGACCTGGGCGAAGCCCTGGGCCAGGCCTACGTCGACCGCGCCTTCCCGCCCGAAAGCAAGGCCCGCACCATCGAGATGGTTCATGCCATCGAGCGGGCGTTAAGTACGGATATCGAGAGCCTGAGCTGGATGACTCCCGCCACCAAGGCACAGGCCATCGTCAAGCTGAAGGGCATCGAAGACAAGATCGGGTATCCCTCGCATTGGCGCGACTATTCCAGCGTAAAGATCACGCGTGAAAGTTATCTTGCCAATGTGGAGCAGGCTTCGTCGTTTGAATTCGAACGTTGGGTGGCGAAGGTTGGCAAGCCCGTGGATCGCACCGAGTGGACGATGACTCCGCCTACCATCAATGCGTACTACGATCCACAACTCAACACCATCAATTTTCCCGCGGGAATCCTGCAGCCGCCGTTCTTCGAAAAAGGCATGGATGATTCGGTGAATTTCGGCGCCATCGGCATGGTCATCGGCCACGAAATTATTCATGGCTTCGACGATCAAGGCCGCAAGTTCGATGCCCACGGAAATCTGCGCGACTGGTGGACGGCCGACGACGCCAAACAATATGACCAGCGGGGCAAATGCATCTCCGACGAATACACCCAGGACGTCCCCGAGGCCGGTCCAGGAGTCAAGCAGAACGGTCTGCTGACCCAGGGGGAAGACACCGCGGACAACGGTGGCATCCATCTCGCGCTGTATGCGCTGGAAGCCGCGCTCAAACAGCAAGGCAAGTCGCTGGACGACAAGGGCTCCGATGGATGGACGTACCGCCAGCGCTTCTTCTTGTCCAATGCCTATTCGTGGTGCGCCAACATCCGGCCCGAGGTGACCCGCTTGATCGTGACCACCGACCCTCACTCCATGCCGGTTTTCCGCATCAACAACGTGGACTCAAACATGCCGGAATTTGCCCAGGCTTTTGGCTGTAAAGCGGGTCAGAAGATGGTCCGGGCCAACGCGTGCCGGGTGTGGTAGGCAAATGAAAATGGGCCAGCTTAAATGCTGGCCCTTTTTGCTGCCCATGTGGAGACAGCCGCCTCGGCTGTCCGGCCTGAGCTTGCCCTGAGGGAGCGTTGCGAGCCGAAGGGGCAAAGCCCGCCCGAACATTCCTAAAGGCAACTAGCGGTTGATGTCCTCTTTGGCCTGCAAACGCTTGACGTAGTTCTGCAAGTTAGACTTGTTGGCATCATCCGCGCCCGTGAGAGCAGTTTGCATCTCCTTGACCGCTTTGTCGAAGTCACCCTGGCCGCTATAAACGCGGGCCATACCGACATGCGACGTCCAGTCGTCGGGGAATTTTTTCGCATTTGAGCGATACAGTGCGAATGCCTCTTCCTGCTTCTTCTCTCCCTGTAGCTGGCGGCCATAGAAGTAGAGTTGCTGCGCCGAGGCCTTCTCCAGGGCCTTGTTGCGGAAGGCCGTGGCGTCGTCTTTGCGGCCCATGGCCTCGAGAATGCGCGACTTGTTCATCACGTTGTCGAAACGCTCTTCCGTCTGGATAGACTGATCTTCATCCTTCAGCGCCTCGTCCAGATTCGTTTTGTTGGCGAGGAAGTAGCTGGCGATATCGTCCCAAGTCTCCCAGTAATATTGATTGAGACCGCGTACTTGCCGGTGAATGCTGGCTTCGACGATGTCGTTTACTTTGACCGCGACCTTGAAGGGCACCGCGACTTTGTCCCAGCGCAGAGTGACTACGGTGGAGTCGGGTTTGACGTCATCAAAGTCGTAGGTCAGCGCGTCGTGGAATTCGGCAGTTTGCGGTTTCACCGTGACCCGCAGCGCGTCTTCGTCCTGCTTGTAGCTGAAGCTTCCCCACGCGGTAGACATCTTCGAGAAGATCACCGTCCACTGAGTTTCACCGGGAATCATGTGCAGGCCGTAGGTCCCCTTGTCGAGCGGCTGGCCTTCAATCGTGACCGGATCGGTGAACGTGAGGGTGGTGTTTTCGTTGGCTCCGGCGCGCCAGACCTCTCCATAAGGCACAACCTTGCCCCAGACTTGGCGGCCATTCACCAGCGGCCGGTGATAGTTGACGGTGATGTCGGTAATGCCGATGCGCTGCGTGACCACGGCATGCTGGCTCTGCCGGGGCAAATCGAGCATCACGGTTTGGGCTTGGCAGATGCTTGCTACTGACCATAGGCCCAAGAACAGAACAATCAGACGAACTCTAGGCATGCAGAATCTGGGCATGGGAAAGCTCCTTTTCGCGCGGAATCGAGCCGCAAATTGAGTCGCAACTTGGATTGAAAAACCGGCATGAACCCGTATGCCGCTTGTGATGTTTGAGTAGACGCATCAGAGGGGCCGTGGTAAGCGCCAAGGGCTAACAGGGGCGGAAGCTCTTTCTTCAGTTTTTCGCCATCCTGAGAGGAGGAAAGATATTTTCTCGTCCCGGCTTGACAAGCCGTGCCGGGAAGTGCAGAATCTTTAAAGGCGAATAAAAAGCGAAAATGCCTCCGGGCTCCACCCCCGGCGTTCCCTGAAATTTTCCGAGGAATCTATGTCTTCCGCAGTGGTTTCCACTTCGGCGGCCCGGGGCCGCCTTTTTGTCTTTGACGATGAAGAAGTTCCGGAAGTGTGCTCGCTTTCAAGTACTCCTAGTCGAGTGCTTGCGGAAGGCCGGAAATCTGCAATCGCCCGCCTGCAATCAACCATCAAAAATCAGCAATCAAAGATCCCCCCAGCCGGCGTGACCCCAGCCTCGCATCTGGAGGTGCGTCCGGCGCCGGAAATGGTTTCCAGCGGAATCGCCGCCCTGGACGTTCTTGCCGGAGGGCTGCCGCGCGGGTGCCTGACCGAAATCTGCGGCCCCGCCTCTTCCGGACGCACCACCTTGCTGCTGGCTGCTCTGGCTGCCGCTACCCGACGCGGAGAATTTTGCACGATCGTGGATGCCAGCGACGCTCTTGATCCGCACTCGGTCGTGGCAGCGGGGGTGGAGTTAGAGCGGTTGTTGTGGGTGCGGTGCGGAGAGGATCCACCACGGAAAATCAGAGGCACGGAAAGAAAAAAATTCAAAGGGAATCAGGCTTCGAAATTTGATGAAGCTGGATCGCGCCCAGCCGAGCATCGTCTGGAACAACTCTTGCGCACTGCGGACCTGTTGCTGGAAAGCGGCGGCTTCGGGCTGGTTGCGCTCGATCTGAGCGATCTTCCGCTGCAGGCGGTGCGCTGTATCCCGCTGGCCACGTGGTTTCGCTTTCGCCGCGTCGTGGAACATACGCCCACGGTTCTGCTCACCCTGGAGCAACAGCCCATCGCCGGAAGCTGCTCCTCTCTGGTGGTGAAGTTGGGAGCGGCAATAACTCAGCCGCTTTGGAAATTTGCCGCACAAACTACAGCTTCATTTGCCGAACCTGCGCACGCGCAATTGTTCACCGGATTGGAAATCACCGCGGAACTGGTGTGCTCGCGCCTGGACCGCAAACCAGTCCGTTCTGCAGCGATCACATTCGTCAGCACAACCGCCTGGGCCGGATGAGGGAATTGAATCAATGAGTCAATGAGTCAATGAGTCAATGAGTCAATGAATCAATGAGTCAATGAATCAATGAGTCAATGAATCAATGAGTCAATGAATCAATGAGTCAATGAATCAATGAATCAATGAATCAATGTCATGCCGTTCGCCTGCATCTTCGTGCCAGATTTTCCCGTGGCAGCGGTATTGCGCGCCGAGCCGGAACTGCGCGCGCAGGCTGTGGCGATTCTTGAAGGCAAGCCTCCACTGGAAAAAGTTTTGGCGGTGAACGAGAAGGCGGAACGCATGAGCATCATGCTGGGCATGACCAAGGCACAAGCCGAACTGTGTCCGGGGCTGGCATTGCGCCCGCGTTCTCCGCTGCAGGAATCCGCGGCCCACGCCGCCTTGCTCGATGGCGCGCAATCGTTTTCCCCGTGCGTGGAAGACGCGGCGGCCGACACCGTGATTCTCGATCTCTCTGGCATGGAGTCTCTCTTTGGGCCGTTGCCGGAAATTGCTCATGCCATTTTCAGCCGCACTGCAGAACTCGGGATTGAAACCAATGTTGCCGTGGCTTCGAATCCGAATGCAGCCCTGCTCGCGGCCCGCGGCTTTTCCGCAGTCACGGTAATCCCCGCTGGTAAAGAAGCGGAACAGCTCGGGTCTCTGCCGGTCGAGGTTTTGTTTGCCGGTCCGCGCGAGGGCGAAGAGAAAAAAGAAGCAGATCGTCTGCTGGAAACGCTGGGCCGGTGGGGAATACACCACTTGCGCGCGCTGGCTGCTCTGCCCAAAATTGCGCTGAGCGAGCGTCTGGGACAAGAAGGTCTGCGCCTGCAGCAACTGGCGCAGGGCGCGGCGTCGCGCACGCTGGTTCCGGTGGAAGCTCCGCTGGTTTTTGAAGAGGCCGTGGAGTTGGAGCATCCCATCGTCCTGCTGGAGCCACTGGCCTTCCTGCTGAATCGTCTGCTTGAGCAACTTTGCGCGCGCCTTGGATCGCGTGCTCTGTCGACCCAGGAACTACGGCTCACATTGGAGCTGGAAAATCCAGCGTCCAATCAACAATCAAAAATCAACAATCAACAATTTCTTCGCACGCTGCGTCTGCCTCTGCCCATGCTCGACGTCCAGCTCTTTCTCAAGTTGCTGCAACTGGATTTGAGTGCGCATCCTCCGGGCGCGCCCATTCGGAAGATCCATCTGGCAGCGGAACCTGCGCGGCCACGCACGGCCCAGGGCGGACTGTTTCGGCCTCCGTCGCCGGAGCCGGAAAAGCTGGAACTCACGCTGGCACGGATTAGCAGCATGGTCGGTGAAAACAAGGTTGGGGCCGTCGAACTGCTGGACACACACCGTCCCGAAGGATTTCGCATGCTGCGTTTTTTGGGTGGAGCGACTCAGGAAACCCAGCGCGGAAACGCTTCCGGGCCGGTGGAAGAAAAACCCGCGGTCACCGCGATGCGCCGCTTCCGTCCTCCGCTGCGTGCCAGCGTGACCCTCGAGAGTGGCCAGCCGGTGCGTGTGTTGTGCGCCAAGAAAAAAGAGGTGCAGGGCGATGTGCTCTGGAAGGCAGGTCCGTGGCGCGCTTCCGGCGACTGGTGGGAGCGGGACACCTGGGCGCGCGACGAGTGGGACATCGCCCTGCAAAACGAAGGCAGCGTAGCTCTCTACCGGCTGGTACACGACTTGCTCGGTGGCGGCTGGTTTGTCGAAGGAACGTATGACTGAAGGGGTTGAATCATTGAGTGATTGAATCATTGATTCATTGCAAGTCACAAATCACTTAATGACTGAATGAGTCAATGATTCAATGTATGTTGAGCTTCACGCCCGCTCCGCTTTCAGCTTCCTCGAAGGCGCTTCCTTGCCGGAGGAGTTAGTCTCCACCTGTGCCCGGCTCGATATGCCCGCCATGGCACTGCTTGATACCGACGGTGTTTACGGCGCGCCACGCTTTCATCTGGCGGCGAAGAAGTTTGGGCGCAAGGCGCACATCGGCGCGGAAGTCACGTGCGAGCCACTCTCACGAAAAACGAGTGTGGCCAAATTTTCAATTGCCAAATGCCAATTGCCAATTGAATCCCAAACTCCGAAGAACTTCCAATCAGCAATCAGCAATCAACAATCAACAATTTCTCCAATCGGCAATCGGCAATTGGAAATTGAAAATTCATTCCGCCTTCCCCTTCTCGTTTCCTCCCGCACCGGCTACCAGAATCTTTGCCGGCTGATCACCAAAATGAAGTTGCGCGCGAAGAAGGGCGAAGGGACGGTTCGGGAAGAAGAGCTGGCAGAGCACGCCCAGGGCCTCATCTGCCTGACCGGCGGTGCGGAAGGGCCGCTGGCGGCGGCTTTGCGGCGAGGCGGCATCGAAGAAGCTCGCCGTCAAGTCGAGCAACTGGCTGGCATTTTCGGCCGTGCCAATGTCTACGTCGAATTACAGCGTCATTTTCAGCGCGAAGAAGAAAATCGCAACCGCATCGCGATCGAGATTGCCCGCTCATTGCATCTTCCTTTGCTGGCTACCAACGGAGTCTGCTACGCCGCTGCAAAAGATCGCGAACTCTGCGATGCCTTCACCGCCATCCGCCATCACCGTACGCTGTCGACAGCCGGGCGTCTGCTGGCGCGCAATTCCGAGCGCCATATGAAATCCCCGCAGGAAATGCAGGAGCTTTTCGCCGACCTGCCCGAAGCGCTCGCCAACACGCTCAAACTTTCCTCCCGCCTCGAATTTACGCTCAACGATCTTGGTTACAAGTTTCCGCGTTATCCCGTGCCCGAAGGCGAGACCATGAACTCATTTCTGCGTGAGCGTGCCTGGGAAAGCTTTCGCCAGCGTTACGGAAGAGCTGCCCCAGACATGCAAACCCGCGCCCGGCGCCAGATTGAGCGCGAACTGGCGTTGATCGAAAAACTTGACCTTGCCGGCTACTTCCTCATCGTCTGGGACCTGGTCCGCTTCTGCCGCGAACAAAATATCCTGGCGCAAGGCCGCGGTTCGGCGGCCAACAGTGCCGTCTGTTATTCGCTGGGCATCACCGCCGTCGATGCGGTGAGCATGGAACTTCTATTCGAACGTTTTCTCTCCGAAGAACGCGGTGAGTGGCCCGACATCGATCTCGACCTGCCCAGCGGGGATGAGCGCGAAAAAGTTATCCAGTATGTCTACCGGCGCTACGGGGAGCGTGGTGCGGCGATGACCGCCAACGTCATCACCTATCGCAATCGCATGGCGGCGCGGGAAATGGGCAAGGCCCTGGGCTTCGATCCTGAAACGCTCAACAAAATTTCCGCCGCTGTCGCCACTTGGGAATTCCGCGACGAAAATGACGCACTCGACCGCCGCTTTCGCGATGCCGGTCTCGACCTGAACCATCCGCGCCTGCGCAAGTATTACGAACTGTGCCTCGCCGTGCAGGACATGCCACGCCATCTCGGCCAGCACTCCGGCGGCATGGTGATCTGCCAGGGACAACTCGACTCCGTGGTTCCTCTCGAACCCGCCTCCATGCCTGGGCGCGTGGTGGTGCAGTGGGACAAAGAAGATTGCGCCGACATGGGCATCATCAAGGTCGACTTGCTGGGCCTCGGCATGATGGCCGTGCTCAAGGATTCGATCGAGTTGATTCGCCGTCACTATCGCGAAGAAGTCGATCTGGCGCATCTTCCGCAGGAAGATCCCGCAGTGTATTCCGCTTTGCAGCAAGCCGATACCGTGGGCATGTTTCAGGTGGAAAGCCGCGCGCAAATGTCGTGCCTGCCGCGCCTGCGGCCGAAGCGCTTTTATGACATCGTGGTGCAGGTGGCGATCATCCGGCCGGGGCCGATTGTCGGACAGATGGTGAATCCTTTTCTCTTGCGCCGTCAGGGACGCGAAGAGGTTTCGTATCCGCATCCTTCGCTCGAACCAGTGCTCAAGCGAACCCTCGGCGTGCCGCTTTTTCAGGAACAACTGTTGCGGCTGGCCATGATCGCGGCCAATTTTACGGGAGGCGAAGCGGAAGAACTGCGCCGCGCCATGGGCTTCAAGCGATCGCAAGCGCGCATGAAGGAAATCGAAGCCAAACTCCGCGCCGGCATGACGCACAACGGGATCTCGCCCGAGGCGCAGGAAAAAATCATTCTCTCGATTACTTCGTTTGCGCTTTACGGATTTCCCGAATCGCACGCGGCCAGCTTCGCGCTCATCGCGTATGCCAGCGCTTATCTGAAGTCTCACTACCTGGCCGCGTTTACGGCTGCGCTGCTCAACAACCAGCCCATGGGTTTTTATTCGCCGGCAACCATCGTCAAAGACGCGCAGCGCCACGGCCTGAAAATGCTGCCGGTGGATGTGACGCGGTCGGAGTGGAGGTGCACGCTGGAAGCCGTGGCCAGTTGCCAGTGGTCAGTGGCCCGTGAAGCCGTTGATCGTGGGTCGTTAGTCGTTGGCCAACAAACATTTCCGATTTCCGATTGTCAATTTTCGATTGACACTAAATCAACAATCAACAATCAGCAATCAACAATTTATTCCCCCATCGGCAATCGGCAATCGGCAATCGAAAATTGCCTCCGCCTTGGTTTGCGCTATGTCCGCGGGTTGCGCGAAGACGCTGCCCAGGCGCTGGTACGCGAACGGGAGTGTGCTCCGTTCACTTCCATTCACGATTTGACGCGCCGCGTTCCCGAACTGCGCAAGGATGAGCTGAATACGCTGGCGGAAATCGGTGCGCTGAATGTAATAGGAAATCCACTGAAGCGCAACGACAGATTTCCGATTGTCGATTTTCGATTGCCGATTTTGGAGCCGACATCCAATGGAATTCCAATCGGCAATTGGAAATCGGCAATTGGAAATTCCTTTCACCGCCGCGACGCGCTCTGGCAGGTGGAACGTGCCGTGCGCGACTCCGGCCCGCTGCTCGATTCTTTGCCCGAGCCCGATTCTCCTTCGCCGCTCCAGCCCATGAATCACGAAGAGCGGCTGGTCGCCGACTTTCACGGCACCGGCCTGACTGTGGGGCCGCATCCCGTGGCGTACCGTCGCGCCTGGCTCACGGCCATGGGCATTCGCCGCGCCAGCGAACTGCGCGACATTCCCAGCGGCCGGCGTCTTCGCATTGGCGGCTGCGTCATCACTCGCCAGCGCCCAGGCACTGCCAAGGGATTTGTTTTTGTCAGCCTGGAAGATGAAACCGGCGTGGCCAACGCCATCATCACGCCCGATCTTTTTCACCGCAATCGCCTGCTGCTGGCCAGCGAGCGATTCCTGGCGATTGAAGGTATCCTGCAGAATCAGGACAACGTGATTTCCGTGAGAGCCGAGCGTGTGCTGCCACTGTTTGTTACGAAAGCCGAAACCGTCTCCCACGATTTCCACTGAGCCCGGATGCGAGAAACCAGAACTGAGAACTGAGAACTGAGAACTGCTCACTGCTCGGGCGCATTCTCCGCAGGCGCAAGCGGCAGCCTGGCCGCTCCTCGCATGATCTCGCGCTCCTGCGGCGAGAACATGCCCTTGAAGCGATCAGAATTGATGATCTGCTCACGCTGGGCCGGAGGCATGGCGCGCAGGTCGCCGATGGCCGTGCTTACCATGTGGCGGCGTTCCGGAGCAAGCTGCTGCATCTGGCCATGAATCTGCCGGGCCTGCTGCTTTTGTTCCGGCGTCAGGTGCTCCCATGTCTCCATGCGATTCAGCACCTTCTGCTGCTGCTCGGGAGGCAGGTTGGAGCAGTGATGCAGCTGCTGCCGGTACCGTTGTTGCTGCTGCGGGGACAGCCGACTGAAGTTCGGATCCTTCTGCAACGCCCGCTCCTGCTCTGCGGGGGGCAAGTCTTTGTTACGCCGCAGCCAATCCCCGGCATGACCTTGTTGCCGGCGTTGCGCTCGGGCCTGCGGCTGGGGGTGACCTTGCGGCTGCTGCGGACGACTCTGATTCGGTCGGGGGGGCGGTGGTGGTTGCGAGCGGTGCTGCGCCAGACAGGGAGAGGTCAGCGCCAGCGCTGCAGCCAGCGCAGCCGTCCGCACCCATCCCGCCATGAGTTTTGCCCGCATCCCCTGCCTGTCATCCACCGCTGGTTCACTCACCTCATCCATTCGTGCCCTTAGCTTCGGACTCCGCTTTAACTACGGGTTAGCCTCCACGTCGTGCTGCACCTGTAGATCGTCGAGCAGCTCAAAGTCGGAATAGAGGTCGTGATTCTTCTCCAGAGCCTGCAGATCGCTCACCGCAGTGCCCGGTTCCGCCTGCGCCTGTGTTTCCATGATCGCGACGCGCTCCCCTTCGCCGGGCTCGTATATGCCGCTGTTACGCGCAAAGAACAAGCCCACGCCAATTCCCATGAGCACGGTAAGCGAGGCGGCCAGCACCGGCCGCCGGAACCATGCCAGCCAGCCCGCTTGCGGCTTGGCCATCTCTTCCCGCAGGCGCGCCTGCAGGCGCACATCAAAATATGGCGATGGCTCCGGGGTCTGCCACTCGTCCAGTAATGCCATGGTTTGGCGGAGCTCTTCCAGCTTGCCCACGCAAGCCCCGCAGGTCGCCAGATGTCCGCTGATCTCCGGTGTGCTCTCAGCCAGACCCGACGCCAGGTCCGGCATCCTCTCACGAATCTCATCGCACTTCATAACCGCATCCCCTTGATCTTTCTTTGCCTGTGTCACTTCGTCCAAACAGAACGCAACTCCTAGAGAAACTCTTTCAACTGTTCCCGCAGCGCTTCATAAGCCCGAAAGAGCAGCGACTTGGTCGCCGACTCGCTCAACTTCAATACCTCTGCAATCTGCTTGTAGTCCATCTGCTGATACTTGTGCATGATTACCGCCAGCCTCTGCCGCTCCGGCAAGGCCTCCACCTTGCGCCGGATCCCCGCCAGCCGCTCGCGCCGCACCATCGACTCTTCGGCCGTCATGGTGCCGTCGGCCACATCCAGCGTGGTGCCGGTTTCTTCGTCCGGTTCATCCAGGCTGGCCATCACCTCCGGCCGCTCGTGACGGGTATCGCGCGCATGATTCACCGCCAGGTTGGTCGCAATGCGGTACAGCCAGGTGGTGAACTTCGCGCTGGCTTCGTACGTCTCCCGCGAACGATACACCCGCAGGAAAACTTCCTGCGCCAGATCTTCTGCCGCCGCCGTATTGCGGGCCATGCGATACATGAAACTCACCAATGGCCGGCGATACTTTTGCACCAGGTAGTCGAAAGCCGACTGGTCACCCGCCTTCACCCGCAACATCACTTCAGCGTCGGTATAGCTGACACCATCGACCAGCGCGGGTTGCAACGCTTTCGTTGGGGGCGGTGCTCCGGCACCCATCAGCACACCCCGGTCTATGGCGGCAGTGCCCACACTAGGTGAAACCCGGTTGCGGGCCGAAAGTTGTTCTTTTTCTTCCTCGGAAGGAGCCCTCGAAGTCCCTGCAGATGAGGGAGATACATCGGACCGGGAGGGTTTGGATTCGGCAGACATTGGCGACCGGAAATGAACTACGGTGCGGGGCATGCGGCATGACGGGTTCGAGCCCGCCCCATGCCCTGCCGCCGATAGGCTACCACGCCCGAAAGCACCGTCCAAATGGCATGGCCTACGGCTCGAACCTAGAGCCGCGCTCCCGACGGGCAGTAGCACCAGTCGAACTCCTTTCCGTTTGGGTAATCGAAAACGCCGCTTTTTATGGCTTCACGCCCAACGCCTGAATTCCTGGCTTTGGGATACGGGCCAGCTTGGAATAAAAGATCCTAAAGTCCGTTATCCCCAGTGAAACTCCTCTCGCGCAAAGCTCAGAAGGCGGGGCCGATGGTAAATCCTTTCGATCTCAAGACAGCACTCCTGGCGAAGCACGCGCAACATGTTGTGCTCATCCATTTTCCGATCGCGTTGTTTATCGCGGCAGTGGCGTTCGACCTCATCGCGCAACGGACGAAGCGCCACAGTCTCGCGGACGCGGCATACTACAACCTGCTCGCGGCAGCGATTTCAACGCTTCCAGTCCTCGCCACGGGCATCCTCGCCTGGCAGTTCCAGCTCGAGGGGCAGAAGCTCAAGGGCATCCTGTTGCTGCACCTGGTACTTGCGTGTATTTCAAGCGTGATGATCTGTCTGGTCTGGTGGTTACACTTCCGCGCGCGGCGGCGGACAGAAGTCTCGCCGAGCTATCGTCTGGCGGTTGAATTTCTGGGCGTCGCTCTCATCGCGCTGACCGGGCACTTGGGCGGCTTTCTAAGCGGCGTCAACGGACCCGGCTAGACTTTGTAGCGCCGGCATCTTGCCGGCTGTCCCCGAGAGCCTGCTCTGAGCTTGCCGAACGGGCGTCCCGCCCTCGGCCCCGCGAATGTCCGCACGATCTCCCCTTCTGACAGAACTTCCCGCTTTCACACACAATTCATTCAGAGGAGGAAATCGGTGGAATAAAAACGCCTCCCGCCAGTTATCACCTCAGAACGCCGCAAGCCCCGGAGGGCAAATGGCTGACAGGAAGCAAGATCTTATCGATCAGAAGTTGCAGGATCTCAACAACGATGGCATCGACCGTCGCGGTTTCTTGAAATGCATGGCATGGGCGGGTACAGGACTGGTCTGGACCATGGCCGGCGGCATTCCGGTATCTCGGGCCTTCGCCAAGAACACCGGCAAGTACGCCAGCAAAGGTGGGAACTTCAGCTTTGTTCAGATCAGCGACAGCCACATGGGATTCAACAAACCGGCCAATCCGGACGTAGTCGCGACCCTGCAGGCCGCGGTGGACAAGATCAACGGGCTGGCAAACGCGCCGGAGTTCTTGCTGCACACCGGCGACATCAGCCACCTCTCGAAATCCGAACAGTTCGACAACGTAGATCAGATTTTAAAAGGCGCCAGCGCGAAGGACGTTTTCTTTGTGCCCGGCGAACACGACGTGCTCGACGATAACGGAAAGTCGTTCCTACAACGGTACGGGCGCAACGCCAAGGGCTCGGGCTGGTACAGCTTCGACCACAAAGGCGTGCACTTCATCGGGCTGGTGAACGTGCTGAACCTGAAGGCGGGAGGGCTTGGCTCGCTCGGCGGCGAGCAGCTCGAGTGGATGGAAAAAGACGTCAAGCATCTCAAGCACAGCACGCCCATCGTGGTGTTCGCGCACATACCCCTGTGGTCGGTGTACCCGGATTGGGGCTGGGGCACTGAGGACAGCGCACAGGCGCTGGGCTACCTGAAGAAGTTCGGTTCCGTGACCGTGCTGAACGGGCACATTCACCAGACCATGCAAAAGGTAGAAGGAAATGTGACCTTTCACACCGCGATGTCGACCGCGTTTCCGCAACCGCAGCCCGGCAAGGCGGATTCTCCGGGACCGATGAAAGTGCCGGCGGAGCAGTTGCGCACCCTCTTGGGAATTACCGATGTGAATTACGTCCGGGGCCAGCATTCCCTGGCGGTAGTTGACTCGACCCTTGGATAGGCCGCGAACGCTCCCGTCCGAACACACAAGATCAGCGTAAGAGGAGCAAAAGCCGGAAAGGAAACAAGGAAAATGACGAGGAAAAAAGTGTGGGTTGCAAGTTTGGCGACGCCGCTAACGATTGCGCTGCTGTTATTCGCGGGATCATCGAGCGTCAAGGCGAATTCTGACCAGTCCTCGGCGGTAGCCGCGGAGGTGAAAATTGATAATTTCAGTTTTGGCCCGCAGACGCTCACCGTTCCCATAGGTACTACCGTCACCTGGACCAACCGTGATGATATTCCCCATACCGTGGTCAGCATAGACGGTGTGTTCAAGTCCAAGGTGCGGGATACGGACGAAAAGTTCTCCTACACGTTTGACAAGGCGGGAACGTATGCCTACTACTGCTCGATCCATCCGAAGATGACTGGCAAGGTCGTGGTGGTGCAGTGAGACTGCGGCGGGTCATCGAGTGATCGCTCGAGTCAATTGATGACGCCGAATGGGAAGACGTCGGTCTACCGCTATCGGCGAACTGTAACCGCCCTATTTTCTGGCGGAAGGATTGAAGTGATTCCCTCCTGGTGGCCTTTTTCGGCCGAATTCCTTCCAGCGCCCCAGGAAAACCGAATGGGAGCGATAGACAATTTCGATTGGACTTGGGCTTGAGCGCCGCCTAAAGTCCTGGGAGTGCCGCATACCCGCGCTCGAATCCGAAGTATCGTAGGCCCGGTACCCGTGCAAGAACCTGCCCGTGCGATGTTCCGTCCTCCCTTCCGGAACTACCAGTTCGACAGCGTCTACGATGAAATGTTTTCAGCGCCGGGCGAGCCGCGTCCGCACTATCGCGCTCTTTTTCAAACACTTCTGGAGCTGCCTCCCGAAGAAATGCGCAAGAGTCAGCAGGCGGCGGACCTGTCGTTTCTGCATCAGGGGATCACCTTCACGGTCTATGGCAACGAGGAGGGAACCGAGCGCGTTTTTCCCAACGATCTTCTACCGCGGATCATTCCCCATCACGAGTGGCGCAAGATCGAAACAGGCCTCACCCAGAGAATTGCGGCACTAAACCTGTTCTTGGAAGACGTCTACCACCGCGGAAGAATTCTGGCGGATGGCATCGTGCCCCGGGAACTGGTTTACAGTTGCCGCCACTTCCGGCGGGAGATGCGCGGCCTGGCTGTGCCCCGGGGAATTTACGTCAGCGTCTGTGGCACGGACCTGGTGCGGCTTCCCGACGGCAGCTTTGCCGTGCTGGAAGACAATCTGCGCGTCCCGAGCGGCGTCTCCTACATGCTGGCGAACCGCAAAGTTCTGAAAAAGGTCTTTCCCACACTCTTCCGCGACTATGGGGTTTGCCCCGTCGATCATTACGCCCAGGCTCTGCTGGCAACCCTCCGCGCGCTGAGCCCGCTGAACTCCACCAGCCGTCACGAGCCCACCGTCGTGCTGCTTACACCGGGAGTCTTCAACTCGGCGTACTTTGAACACACTTTTCTGGCGCAGCAGATGGGTGTGGAGCTGGTCGAAGGCCGCGATCTTCTGGTCCACGATAACGTCGTCTACATGCGCACCACGGCAGGCCTGAGGCGCGTCGACGTAATCTATCGGCGAGTGGATGACGATTTTCTGGATCCGCTCTGCTTCCGGCGGAACTCCAGTCTGGGCGTGCCCGGATTGTTCAATGCCTATCGTGCCGGCAACGTGGTGCTGGCCAATGCCATCGGTACAGGCATCGCCGACGACAAAGCGATTTACGCATACGTGCCCGCAATCATCCGCTACTACCTTTCGGAAGACCCCATCCTGAACAATGTCGAGACCTATCTGCTGACCGATAGTTCGCAACGGAATTACGTGCTGGAACATCTGGACGAACTGGTGGTCAAAGCGGTGGGTGAGTCCGGAGGCTACGGAATGCTGATCGGTCCGCATAGCACCCCGGAACAGAGAGAAGAGTTCCGCCAGAGGATCCAGGCCGATCCTCGAAGCTACATCGCGCAGCCGACCTTGCGGCTTTCACGGGCGCCGTGTTTCCTCGAAGGAGAAGCGCAAGCCCGTCACGTCGATCTGCGTCCTTACATCCTTTACGGCGAGAACGTCACGCTCGTGCCCGGTGGGCTCACGCGTGTAGCCCTGCGTCGCGGCTCGCTCGTGGTCAACTCTTCACAAGGCGGGGGCAGCAAGGACACCTGGGTGCTGCGCGCATGAACCAAGGCAGGGAAACTACCATGCTCTCCCGGGTCGCGGACAGTTTGTACTGGATGAGCCGCTATCTGGAGCGGGCCGAGCACACCGCGCGTTTGATTGATGTGGACTTGCAGTTGCGCCTCGACCAGTCCCCGGAAGCAAGTTCAGGGCGATGGCTGCGGCTGCTCGAAGCCTCGCAGGCGCCTCCTCCCGAAGATGGCAAAATCGACGCCGCGACTCTCACCCACATTCTTACCCTCGACAAAAGCAATCCCTCGTCCATCATTTCGTGTGTGGCCGCCGCCCGGGAGAATCTGCGCCAGGTCCGCGAGCAGTGCAGTTCGGAAATGTGGGAGCAACTCAATCGCCTCTATCTGCAGGCGAATAACACAGTTTCGAACGAGGCTTGGCTGCTGCACTCCCATGTGTTCTTTCGCGCGGTGCAGGAAGGCGCGCACCTGTTTCAAGGCGTAACCGACTCCACCATGGCTCATGGGGAGGGCTGGCAATATATCCGGTTGGGGCGCTTCGTGGAACGTACCGATGCACTGGCCAGGCTGATCGGCGCACACTTCACCCGGCTGCCCCAATCTCTGGACCAGGCCGTAGAGAGCGAAGAGTACCTAGAGTGGGTGGGACTGCTAAAATCCTGTGCGGCATTTGAAGCGTATTGCAAGACCTACACGGCCGAACTGCGGCCGTTGCGCGTGGCCGAGTTTCTTCTGTTAAACCCCAGCTTCCCGCATTCGGTGCGCTTCTCCGTGGATATGGTGCATGCGGCCTTAACTGCGATCGGGGAGTTAACCGAGCGCAAGGCGGAGCAACCGGTGCGTCTGGCCGGACGCTTGCGCGCAACTCTCAGCTTCAGCCAGATCGAGGAAATCATGGCCTCAGGAGCAAACTCCTATGTGCAGAGCGTGCGCTGGCAGTGTGCGCAAGCCCACGACGCCATCCACCAGATCTATTTTGATTATCCGGTTGAATCGGCACTGGTGGCTTGAGGGCCATTGAGCTTCGGCCTGCAGGTAGATTGGGAGTGTCTTGCAAGTGTTCTGGAGGGGCAGGACTTTCACGGCTGCCCCGGAGCCGCAAAGCGGCGGCATTCATTGGCCCCGGACGTGAGTCCGGGGTAGCAACGCGAGGGAGAGCGAGTCCCGTCAGGGACGGCACCAGTTCTCACGCACACTCTTTAGCCTGAGGGATGGCCGTTTCCATCCCTGAACATTGATGAGGCCTTACACACGAAGGACATAGTGATCTACTCGATCCGGCATACGACCACGCTCCTCTACGAGCCCGCCGTGCGCGAAAGCGTCATGGAAGTGCGCATGCAGCCGCGGAGCGAGGCCAACCAGCGCTGCCTCAGCTTCCATCTCGACGTAAACCCTGCGGCCAACATCATGCAATACCGCGATTTCACCGGGAACACGGTGCATCACTTCAATATCGCCGGATCTCACACTCAGCTCAAAGTTACCGCCCAATCTACGGTGGAGGTACAGTCGGTGACGGTTCCGCGCGCCTCTGACGCCGGCGACTGGGCAGATCTCGACGCCTTGGTCGCCTCCGACGACTATTGGGAAATGTTATTGCCCAGCGAGTTTGCCCGGCCTAGCGAAACCCTCGGACACCTGGCCTCGGAGCTCAATTGCGAGCGGCGCGGCAGTCCCCTCGGTCTGCTTACCGAACTGAATGAAGGCATTTACAAATCGTTTGCCTATGTACCAAACAGCACCAGAGTGGATTCGCCAATTGACGAAGCTCTGCGCACGCGCCAGGGAGTGTGCCAGGACTTCGCGCACATCATGATCGCGCTCGTCCGTCCACTCCACATCCCTTGCCGCTACGTCAGCGGCTACCTGTTTCACCGCGATGCCGCCGAAGAGAAAGATCGCTCCCTGGAAGGAGCCTCGCACGCATGGGTGGAGGCCCTCGTCCCCCGTTTAGGTTGGGTCGCGTTCGACCCGACCAACAACCTGGTCGGTGCCGATCGCCACATTCGCATCGCCATCGGCCGCGACTACGCGGACGTTCCGCCCACTCGCGGCGTGCACAAGGGCGAGGCCAGCAGCAAACTCAGCGTGTCCGTGACGGTGAGTCCTTCCGACGCCCCGCCGCCCGAGGAGTCTGCCCCCAGCATCGTCATCCAATCCCGCCCTGTGTTTGCGCGGATCAACTCCCGCACCGAACACGAACAACAGCAGCAACAGTAGAGGCGAAACTTGACTTCCTCGTAATCGGAAGATTGGAACCAAAGGATATGTATTCGTTTGCCGGGCGTTAGCGCGGGGGAAGAGTAAAGGACAGCGTAATTCTGGTTTGGGTGTCGACTGCGCTGCCATCCACCAGGTGCGGCTTGAATCGCCATTGCCTCACGGCCGACGTTGCCGCGCCGACTAGAGCAGCCTGCCCGCTCACCAGACCCACATCTTGTACCGTACCGTCTTTGCCGATGTGCAGGTCCAGCACAACCGGCCCCTGGATTTCCCGCCGGCGAGCCTCTTCGGGATAGTCAGGCTCGACCCGATGAAGCAAGCTGCTCTCCGCGGCGTCTGCGGAAAGCCGAATCGTGCGCGCCGGCCAAACCGGAGACGAGCGCTGTGCTTCAGTGCCCTTCGCACTTTGCTTCTCGACCGGCGCAGAAGGAACGGTGGGCAAAGCTTCTTTTCTGTTTTCGCGAATCGGGTGAGTACCCGCCGGAGGACTGGCGGCCGCAGCGCGACCCTCGGACGGTGCAGCCGGTGCCCCCACATTTGATCCGCTCATCGGAGAAGTACCAGCCGCGGGCAGGGAATCAGAAGTTGCATTCCCCGTGGCCCCGGTCGGGGGTGGCGAGGCATTCGCGGGACTGGTGTTCTGATCCGGGGTTTTCAGTGCGGTCCCGCTTGCGGATTTCGCCTTGTGCGCAAACTCAGCCACGGGGTTTCGCCCGCTCAAGCGAAGACCAACCAACACGCTCAGCAGGACGGCGCAAGCCAGAACAACCACTCCGAGAACAACAGTCACAACATCGAGCTTACGGCCAACTTTGGGGCTGGCCGGCTCTGGATGAAACACCGCTGATTCAATTCTGCGTGTTTCCCTTTCCGCAATCGAGCCCTCCTCAGGGCCTGTCACCGGGGAGAATGCATCCGGGGCTTCGCTCAACCGATGCTCACTAACCGCCCGCAGCTTCTGGAGCGCCAGGTCGCTGGACAGCTCCGCGTCGTAGAGGGGCTTCGCGGCTTCGTTTAGATCGGCGTGCGGCGCCGACTCGCGCACGTCCACACTCCTCTGCAGCGGGTCATAGCCGGTTTTCAAAGTCGTGGCCGGCTCCTCCTCACCGGGATGATGATCTTCCATGCTGCTCGGGGTGGGCGAGTTGCCCAGCTCCTCCGGGGCAAGGAACATGGCAGACTCGAACTCCTTCAGGAGTTCTTCCCGCACCTGCTGCAGGGATGCAGCATCAGGCGTCGGCTCAGCTGAAGCGTGAACTTCCGGCAGCATCGGAACGGTGGGCGCCTCCTCCTCAGCGGGGTGATGATCTTCCAGGCTGCTAAGGGCGGGTGGTTTGATTATCTCTGCCGGCGGGACCATCGGAGATTTGAACTCCTTCACGAATTCTTCCCGCTCCAGGGATGCAGTGCCCGGCATGGGCTCAGCTGAAGCCTGAACTTCCGGAAGCGCCGGAATAGTGAGCGATTCACCCTCACCGGGATGATGATCTCCCAGGCCGCCAGGGGCGGGTGATTTTCCTTTCTCCTGCGGCACCGTCAACTCCGGGACCGCCAACGCCGGAGACTTGAACTCCTTCAGCAGTTTTTCCCGCTCCTGTTCCAAGGATGCGGCATCGAGCGTGGCCTCCCCTGAAGCACGGACTTCAGGAAGCGTCGGAACAGTAGGGGACTTACCCTCAGCGGGGTGATGATCTCTCAGGCTTCTAAGGGCGGGTGATTTCCCCATCTCCTTTGGGACCGTCAACTCCGGGACCGACACTGGAGACTTGAACTCCTTCAGCAGTTTTTCCCGCTCCCGCTCCAGGGATGCGATATCTGAAGCGGGCTCCGCAGACATAGGGCCTTTCGGATGCGTCGGCCTGGAAGGTGCAACGACTGCAGGAACTCGTTCCCGGCCCTTGCAAATGGGACAGACTTCAAGATCGGCGGGAAAGTACCGGTGGCACTTGGCGCAGGGCAGGCCGTAGCCAACTTGCCGTGGTCGGGGCGCATCCATGATTCAACTCTCTCCGAGGCTGCGGGAATCGGCTGGCCATTCCCGATTCGCGCTGCATACCCCTCTAGTGTAAGCACTTTCGCCCGGGGACTGAAATGCCGGGAGTACATCTGGCAATGCTGTCCGGTGGTGTCAACTCGCAGCTCACGCCCCGTCTCCGGTGATTGCGTCAATGAACTCCCGCAATTCGTCGTGGCGGGCGCAATTCAGCGTCACCTGAGACTAATCCGCTCAGTCATACCATTTCGCCAGCGATTTCCAGGGTCCGGGAAACGACCGTCGCGTACACCCGTGCTGACTTGAAAGATCACCGGCGAGTGACAGCCGTATTGAGGCCGAATTCTCGGCCCAAGTTTGCCCCAAATGTCTGTGTCTGATAGAAATAAAAAGGAATTTTGCTGGGGTTAGCAGGGCGCTTAACTCAGCGGTAGAGTGCCATCTTCACACTCTACCGAGACACGTAGAATCAGAGAGTTAGAAGGCACATTGGGAGCGGAAAAGCACGTTTAGAGCAGGCGGGTACTGGTTCCGTTCCCACGTTCGTTCCCAGATATTGCACCACTTTTCGGCACTCAGTTGTTACCGGGGAGCGGTGGCAATCTCACGTAGCAGGCGGGTATCTGGCAGTAAAAAATGGTCGCTTCGATACTGGCATGGCAAGGGAAAAAGAAGCCGCTGCTGGTGTAAATGACTGCGATGTCTCACTAGTTTCCGTGCGGAGTCTCGTCCCAGTACATCCGGCATCAACTCCTCGATGATGGCATTCGCTTGTTCTTTCAACCCCTCCGGGTAATAGTGAAAATCGCGACTCCAAGAAATTTCTGGGGCGAGCGAACTGGGCTGAAGGGCTATGACGCGACGGCCAGACCTTCAAGAATCGTAACACCGCCTGCGAATCAGTGACAGAGCAGAGCTATCGGTTTGCCCTTCTGGAGCGCGGCCACACCCCGTCCACACGCTTCATTGGGCAAGGCCTATCCTCTTGATTAATCTGACCAATTCGCTTGCGCCCCGATCGAGCAACTGAGTCTAGATCAGTTGTTCAAGAGTTTTCGCAAACGCATGAAAACAAATGTGCGGCTATCAAGCGCTAGTGCGCGAGGAAATCTCGGATGAGAAGTGGACTCCAGTGTAGGTGATTGATTTTAAAGATGGTGAGCGCGGTAGGAATCGAACCTTCAACCTACTGACTAACAGTCAGTTGCTGCGCGGCTGCCCAGCCCACTTTCGTGTGCAGCGCAGATGCACTGTTGCATCGTTCAAAAGGGTCTTTCCTCTTCGACTTTTGCTTCAAAAGCAAAAAGCCCGCGAGCGTAGATGGCATCAGCGGGCTTGAATCTCTTCAGGTGTATATCGTCAAGCTGCTCTAACGCGGCAGTCCCCTTGGGAAGGCGGCAGGCTAACGCGGCATAGCTGACGGTTGTTTCGCCCCGCGCTTTCGCAGCCTGCCTGCTGTGCGGCGAATCACAGACAGGGAGGATCGGCGGTAGCTAACCTAAGACTGCAATTAACTTTGCCCGGCCTTGGCCGACCGTAGCTTTGATGGGTGTTTGCGGTGACCGCCGGGCTGCAAAAGAGGAGGTATCCCCATGCCCCTCGATCCTCTGGAATTCCGTACTTCCTTCCAAAGACTCCTCGCAGGACTCATACTGATTCTCGTTCCCGTGACTGTTCTTGGCTTCTATGTCGCGTTGCAGGGGGACAGCCACGTTCGCCAGATGAATGGCGACCATTTCCGTACCCTCACGGCAACATCAGCAGAGATCGCCTCCAGTTTTGTCGGAGAGTCCGTGAAGGATGTAGGTGCGATCGCAAACCGACCCAGCGTTGCACAGGCCGTCACTTCTGCCGACCGACCTTACGAACACCTCAGTGAAGAGGCGGTGCGGAGCAAAATGGACGCGATTGAAAATAAATGGAATACGTCGGAAGACGATGGTCTTTCCCGCGGTATTCTGACCTCCGACCTGGCGCGCGAGTTGCGCCGGGAGTGCGAGCTAAATGTAAGACTGCTGAAGCTCACCGTGGCGGACATGAGCGGGGCGACCATCGCCGCAACCGACAGGCCCTCCCACTACTTCCAGGTCGACCGCGAGTACTGGCGTTTGATCTCCTCGCAGGGGCAGGGAGCCATTCATGTATCGGACCTGCGCTACGACGAGCAGAACCGCCTCTACTACCTCAACGTCGCCTATCCGATCCTGGAGGAAGGTACGGGTCGGTTCATTGGCGCGGTCACGGCGCTGGTCGATCTATCCCCGCTATTCGCGCAACTGAACCGGCAGCAGATCGGGCGCACAGGGCGTCTGTTCCTGGTGCGCGACGACGGGGTAGTAATCCAGGCTCCGGGCGTGACTCCCGGCATGAAGATCAAGTCCGAGGAATACGCCGCGGTCCGCGACGCGATGGGAACGCTGCGGGGCCGGGAAGCTGGATACATCTACGCCACCCTACCCAAGGGCGAATCGTACTTGATCGGATTCGCCGACACCGGGCTGCGAGAGGCCTACGGGAATCTGCCCTGGATTGTCCTGGCCAGCCAGGAAGAACGCGAGGCCATTGGTCCCGTACGCGGCATGGCTGGGTTCGCGCTGTTGATGATGATCTTGGCACTGTTGATGATGACGCTGCTCGGTGCCTATGTATTTCTGCATCGCAAACAGAAATTGGCGGACATCGAGGGGCCGCCGGAAGACAACCAGCGCTCGGCAGCGGCATGAGGCAGCCCAGCGCGGGCAATCGACGGCGCCGCAATGGTGAGGAAGAAAGCCGGGGAATTTGTTGTCTGGGGGAGAGGATTCCTATGTTGGTGGCAGTCCCACAGGCAAAACTGTATGACTCTGATCACATTCTCTCAGCAGCCCAGTTCCTCATGGCAAACGCGCGAGCGCTCGAGCCGCAAGACACTTTCTCGTGCTCAGCATGCGACCGGAAAATGCGTCGTCCTATCTCACTAGCCCCACAATCAGGTCGCTAGGCCCAGGCATATTGATCCTGCGTACGTCGGTAAAACCCGCACCCTTCATCCAGCGGATGTAGTCGGACCCACTGTAACTGGCACCCGCGTCTGTGGCGACAAGCATGTTCAGAGAGAACAATGCCGCGTGTTGCGGCCCGGTTTTGTCGGGATCGAGGATGAAGTCTTGCACGACGAGGCGCCCGTTCGGCGCGAGTGCCTGGTGTGCACGACGGAAGATGTCACGGTTCTGTCCCTCGGAAAACATGTGGCAAATCGCGTTAAGCATGACGATGTCGAAGCCGGAGCCAAAGTCGTCCCGCAACATATCACCAGGGCGAAGGCTGACTTGCCCCGAGACGCCGGCCTTGCTGACATATTCAGCCGTGAGGGGCACGACCTCTGGGACGTCGAGGATTTCGCACTGCACATCCGGACCAGCTTTGGCGAAGGCGATAGAGTAGGCCCCGGAGCCGCCGCCGAGATCGAGGATGCGGCGAACGCCGAATATGCCCAGGGCTATCGCCACAAGCGGAGCGCGATCTTTGGCGTTGTGTTGCATGCCCGCAATGAAGTTGCGCGTCCATTCTGGGGTATCGTCGCCATCGACGCGGACGCGGATGCGGGTGCCCGTGCGCACAGCGTCGGTTAGTGTGCTCCAGCGATGCCAGATGTTAGCTGTGTGCAGCAGACCATTGCGGTGGTTGTCTTTAGAGCCCTGAACAAAAAAGCGCGCTGACTCGGGTGTGTTCTTATAATTGTCGCCACTCTTCCGGAGCAGTCCGAGGGCGACGAGCGCGTTGAGCAGCATGCCCACGGCACGGGCATTCGCGTGGATTCTCGTCCCAATCTGTTCGGCATTGGCTCCGTCACCGACGGCGGTAAAGATGTCGAGTTCCAGCGCCGTAAGAATGCAGCGACTCGGCATGTAGCCGCGAATCATCTGGTCGAGGCGATCGGGCAGCATCCCTGCTTTGTCGCGGGCAGCCATCATGTCACGGAACTTTTCCCAATGCTCGACCGACATGGTCTTCATCGCAGGGGCATCATCCCACAGGAGACGATCGACCGGCTCGCCATCTCGCAAATGTGTGCCGACGATTGCGGACACATCAGACGGTTGCACACCTCGGTACCACACCCCTTCCGGATAGACGACCATCACTGGACCTTCATCACACAGTCCCATGCAGCCGCAGGTAGTGAGTTGCACATCCTTGTTGAGGCCGCGCGCCTGAATCTCGCGATCCAGCGCGTCGAGCACGGCGAACGATCCCGCGGCCGGGCAGGAGGGGACGCCTTCTGGTTTTTGCTGCGTGCAGACGAAGAGATGAAAGCGGAACGGTTCCATCGCGGTCTCCGATCGAAGATTGATGGTAGGGCTTTGTTGTCGCCGATGCCGTGCAAATTCTCGGAATCTGGGGAGCGCGGCTCCATCATTCTGCGTGAAGTCAGGTATGTTTGAAACTTGGGCGAACGACCCAGTGATGTCTCTCTAGCCGCCCGAGGGCAATAGAGTCGCGGGTCACACCAGCGAAGGGTTTCACACGACCCGCGACGAGGACGGGAGCAGGACAGAGTCTTTTCGTCTGTTCGCGCTGGGTGCAGACCCGTTCCGCGAATCGTCGACACCTCTCCAATCGGAAGACCGGCGACTGGCCACAAACTTCATTTTGCCCTGCTCCGCGTCCACCACGACCTGATCGCCATCGCGTACCTCGTCATACAAAATCTTAGCAGCCAGCGGATCCTGCACCAGCCGTTGGATAGAGCGCTTCAGGGGCCGCGCGCCGAAGTTGGGATCGCAGCCCTCACGCAGAAGCAGATGCTTGGCAGCATCGGTCAGTTCCAGGCTTATTTGGCGCTCGGCCAACAGGCGCCGCACCTCCTGCAGCCGCAGGTCAATGATCCCGGTCAGTTCCTCGGTGCCCAGCGGATTGAAGATGATGAAGTCGTCCACACGGTTGAGGAATTCGGGCTTGAAGTGCGCTTGCAGCGCATTCATTACTTGCTTGCGTGCCTGCTCAAAATTCCCCGGTGCGCGCAGCCACTCAGCAGCGAGACCCACCGAGTTGATATTGGAAGTCATGATGAGAACGGTATTGCGGAAGTCCACGGTACGGCCCTTTCCGTCGGTGAGGCGGCCGTCATCCATGACCTGTAGCAGGATGTTGAATACATCCTGGTGGGCCTTTTCGACCTCGTCGAAAAGCACGACCGAATAAGGACGACGGCGCACAGCCTCGGTGAGCTGGCCGCCTTCCTCGTAGCCGACGTATCCAGGGGGTGCACCGATCAGCCGCGCCACCGCATATTTCTCCATGTATTCGGACATGTCGATGCGCACCAGGGCACGCTCATCATCGAAGAGGAACTCGGCCAGCGAGCGCGCTAGTTCGGTCTTGCCTACTCCCGTCGGCCCCAGGAAGATGAAAGAGCCGATCGGACGCTTGGGATCGGAGAGCCCTGTACGGGCACGACGGATGGCGTCGGACATCCTCTGCAAGGCCGGATCTTGGCCGATCACGCGGCTGCGCAGCCGGTTTTCCATTTCGACCAGCTTCTTCACCTCTCCTTCCAGCATCCTGGACACGGGAATGCCGGTCCACTTAGAGACGATGCGAGCGATCTCGTCTTCATCCACTTCTTCCTTGAGCATGCGTGAGCTGCACACTCCGTCGAGTTCGGATTGAAGCTTGGCCAGCTCCTGTTCAGCCTGGCGAAGCTTGCCATGGCCGTTGGTGCCTGTCTCCGGCGAGCCTGCATCACGCGACTCTCCCTGCTCCTGCAACTTCAGTTGCCTGATCGTCAGCTGGAGCTCGTGCGTCCGGCTGACCGCCTCCTTCTCCTTCTTCCAGCAGGCCTTCAGGACGTTGACTTTGCTCTGGACTTCGGCCAGCTCACTTTCCAGGACTCGGAGCTTCTCCCGCGAGTTGGCATCGTCTTCCCTCTCGAGGACATGCTTCTCGATAACCAACTGCGTGGCGCGCCGCTCGAACTGGTCGATGTCCACCGGCACGGAGTCGATCTGCATACGCAGGGCGGCGGATGCCTCGTCCACTAAGTCGATGGCCTTGTCCGGCAAGAAGCGATCAGCGATGTAGCGGTGCGCGAGCGTGGCCGCGGCTACGAGAGCCGAGTCCTTAATGCGGACGCCATGGTGCAGTTCATAACGCTCTTGCAGGCCGCGTAGGATGGCGATGGTATCTGCCACGCTGGGCTCCGCCACGAAGATAGTCTGGAAACGACGTTCAAGTGCCGGGTCTTTCTCGATATGCTTACGGTACTCGCTCAGTGTGGTAGCGCCGATGGTTCGCAACTCCCCGCGCGCGAGTGCCGGCTTCAGCATATTGGAGGCGTCGATTGCGCCTTCCGCCGCTCCCGCCCCAACCAGCGTGTGCAGCTCGTCAATGAACGTGATGATCTGCCCCTCCGAGTCCTCGATCTCCCTCAGCAGCGCCTTCAAACGTTCTTCAAACTCGCCGCGGTACTTGGTGCCGGCCACCATCGCACCCAGATCCAGGGCTACTAGACGCTTGCTCTTGAGCGACTCGGGAACATCGGCGCCGACGATGCGCTGCGTCAGACCTTCGACGATGGCAGTCTTGCCCACGCCGGGCTCGCCAATCAGAACGGGATTGTTCTTGGTGCGGCGTAGCAACACCTGGAGTACGCGCCGGATTTCGTCGTCGCGGCCGATCACCGGGTCGAGTTTGCCGCGGCGGGCCAATTCTGTAAGATCACGGGCGTAGCGCTCAAGCGCCCCAGATTTGGTTTCTGAGGTTGGACCGGTGACCTGCTGGGGGCTCCGAACGGTGGCTAGCGCTACTAAGATGGCATCATGGCGGGCACCGTGTCGCGCTAGAAGGGCTTGGGCGGGATCGCTCTCGAGGCCCACGATGGCCAATAGCAGGTGTTCGGTGGAGACGTGCTCATCGTTAAGGTCGGCCGCTTCCTGAAAAGCCTGCTCAAGGACTTCGCTGGCAGCCCAGGAGGGTTCCGCCTTCAAAACGCCGCCCGCCCAAAGCGCTGGCAGGCGGTCGATCTGGCACCGTGCCTCCGCCAGCACACCCTGGCTGTCGATGCCAAGTTTGCTCAGGACCGGCACCACCATGCCTTCGCGGTCCGACAGGAGGCACGCAAGCACATGGAGGGGCAGGAGCTCGGGGTTGCCCTGCTTGGAGGCTAGATAGTTGGCGGCTTGCACCGCCTCCTTCGCTTTGGACGTCAGTTTGTCCCAACTCGCAATGATCGGCATGTTGTTCGCTCCACACGACCGCACACCTAGCCTCAGTCCGGGGTTGTGATCGAAAGCGCCCCGTCCTCTGCCAGGGATCCAGGTGCTGCCGACCGATTCTGAGCGCCTCCACAAACCGCCGCATCCGGCCGGTAATCGCCGGATAAATCTCCAGCTTTCCAATTGAAAACAGGATCGAGTCCTTCCGACCTTAGCTTGGTGGAGTAGATCGGGGCATCGTACGAATGAGCCGTGAACTGGCATCCACGGTGCTGAAGTGAATAACCACCCGGCGTGGTGGAACAGTTGAGCGTGAACAGGCATCCACCTCCTCTCGCTAGCTCAACGCATACGTCCCAGTCTTCTCGCGTGCTCACAAACCCTGCCGTCGACGGTGAAAAAATGTTGTGAAGAGCGACGGTCACCAGAAACTCTTCGCGAGTCGGTGTGAAAGGCGACTCTTGAAAAGTGGCTCCGGGAGCCAGCTTCAGGCGGGGAGTACCGAGAATGGTGGCGCCGTTTCCACAGTGCTGCTGCAGGTATTGCTCATGCAGCATCAGCATGGCCCAATCCTTTCTCCAGTCCGACAGGCCCGAGAGCACGCCCACGCCGACGTGCTCCACACCGGCCGCGAGCATGCGCTCGTAAGCGTCCAGCCGGTATTCAAAGTTCGCCTTCTTGGTCCTGCCGGGATGCAACACAGCGTATCGAACCTTGTCGTAGGTTTCCTGCCAGAGTACCGACCAGCACAGTCCCGCGTCGATCAGGCGACGGTACTCGCTTTCTTCCAATGCTTCGGCACTTATCCCGACGAGACCGCCACCATGACGGTCCAGCACGCGTCGCAACCGTTCAACATGACGACACATCGCATCGACTCGCATCCGCGGATCGGATGAGTACACCAGTTCAAGAACCCTCAGCCCCTTTTTCTCGGTGAGATAGGTCGCCTCTTGTTCGAGTTCGTCGTCGGTCAATCGCCTGCGCTCGACCCCGATCCCTTTGTTTCCTCCCCGAAAATTACAATAGACACACTGCTCCTCGCAGATGCTGGTCACATAGATTGGAACGATCACAAAGACTCGCCCACCGTAAAGAGCTCCTTTGACCCCGGCAGAACGGGCGATGACGGCTTGATCCAGCGCGCCCCCACGCCCGAACCCTTCGCTCCAGAGCAAAGGTGCATAGTCGGATGCCACTCTGGGTCGCAGCGAGTCTAGAGGGCCGGGTCCAATCTGGGAGAATTTTGAGGCCTGTTCCCAAACGATCTCGTAGCGATTAGAGAACATAGAAATCCCTGTTTAAGGTTACGCCAAATGAGGTACCCGGCACTGTGACGATGCACACGAGGGCCTGTGATCGCGGTCAGGACGAGCCGGCATCTGGCAGCTCGGAAATCCTGCCACGCCTGGACCACGCGCGTAAGATGAGAAGGTGCGAGGAGCTATGGCTGAGCGATTCACCGAGCGCCTGTGCCAAAAAGTGGCTGGAGTTTGGGAGGCACAACACCAACACCCGTTTGTACGAGGCATTGGCGATGGAACGCTAAGTCTGGATAGATTCAAGTTCTGGGTGCGCCAGGATTATGTGTTCCTCATCGAGTACGCGCGACTTCTGGCTCTGGCCGCAGCGCGTAGTCCGGACCTGGAGACGATGACCCGCTTCGCCACACTGCTCAAGGAAACCGTGGAAACGGAGATGAGCCTCCACCGAGCCTATGCCGCCGAGTTCGGGATCAGCCGCGGGGAACTCGAGCGAGAACTCCCTGCACCCACTACTCGAGGCTACACCGATTTCTTGTTGCGCGTGGGGGCAACTGGTGATTTCGCCGAGTTGGCCGCAGCGTTATTACCTTGCATGTGGGCTTTCAGCGCAATCGGCCAGCGCCTGGCCGCGCAACCCGCCGCCCCCAGCGACAAGCGTTATGCCAAGTGGATCGCGATGTACAGCTCCAGAGAATTTGCCGACTTGGCCCAGTGGTGCCGTGACCTGCTCGACCATCTCGCCGCAGGTCTGCCCGAACGCGAATTGGAGAAGCTGGAAGCCGCATTTCTCACCAGCAGCCGCTATGAGTGGCAGTTCTGGGAGATGGCCTGGAAGATGGAACACTGGCCATATGACGGGTGCGCGACTTCGCAACGGGAAAGCAGGTGAGTGATGGAGATTCCTCGCGTCCTGATCATTGCAGGATCCGATTCCGGCGGCGGGGCCGGGATTCAGGCCGATCTGAAAACGGTCTCGGCGTTAGGCGCCTTTGGCATGACCGCCATTACCGCTCTCACCGCACAAAATACGACCGGCGTCTACGGGGTGTTGGAGCTTGACCCAAAGTTCGTGGCGAGGCAGATCGAAGCGTGCGTCAGCGACATTGGCTGGGATGCAGTAAAGACAGGGATGCTCGCCAGCAGCGCAATCATCGGAGTAGTCGCAGCTGTAATCTCCCAGCGGAAGCTTGAACCGCTGGTCGTCGATCCGGTGATGATTGCCAAGAGCGGTGCACCACTGCTGAACCCCGGTTCCATCGCGGCCTTGAAGGCCAAGTTGCTGCCGCTGGCCACCGTGGTCACGCCCAACCTGCACGAAGCCGCAGCGCTCACGGGGCACGAAATCAAAACTCTGGTCCAGATGAAGGAGGCTGCCCGGGCGATACTCGACCTTGGACCGGCCAATGTCGTCATCAAGGGCGGTCACCTGGAGGGGGTAGCAGCGGACGTCCTTTACGACGGCCAGGAATTCACCGAGTTTCGAGCCGAGCGCATCGACACCAAGAACACACACGGGACCGGTTGTATTTTTGCCTCAGCCATCGCCGCCAATCTGGCCCACAAGAAAACGGTCCGGGAAAGCGTAGCTGCCGCGAAGGATTTCATCACAGCGGCCATCCGTGGCAGCCTCGCCATCGGGAAAGGTTACGGCCCCGCCAATCCGATGGCCATGCTGTGCCAAATGGCGGGTATTTGGACGGCTGAGAAGCAGTGATCGATCGGACGTCTCCGGACGCATGAAAATGACATTGTCGCCGTCGAGAAAACCGTGGACAAGACTTGCACGACGACGGGCTGATTTAGAGCAGTTTCAAGCTTTCGAGCCGCCTTTGACCTAGTCGTAAGGGAACGCAAAAGAAGAAATCGCTGAGGGGCCAAAATGAGAAGCTAGTGGTTCTGTCCTACCAGGGCGATCTCGTCGAGACTGTCCGCTGCGGTTTTCGTTCTGCCGGGCCGCCTGCGGAACTTGGCCTGCAGCTTGTCGAGGTAAACGTAGTAGACCGGCGTGATGTAGAGGGTCACGATCTGGGAAAAGAGCAAGCCGCCAACAACGGCCAATCCCAAACCCCGCCGCGAATCGGCGCCCGCTCCGAAGCCGATGGCGATGGGCAGCGTTCCCATCAGGGCCGCCATAGTCGTCATCATGATGGGTCGGAAGCGGACAAGTGCGCCCTGATAGATGGATTCTTCCGGGCTCTTTCCTTCCGTACGCTCCGCCTCTAGGGCGAAGTCAATCATCATGATGGCATTTTTCTTGACGATGCCAATCAGCATGATGATCCCCACAAACGAATAAAGATTCAGCTCTTGATGAAAAAGAATGAGAGTCAACAAGGCGCCCACTCCGGCGGAAGGCAGGCCGGAAAGAATCGTCAGCGGATGGATGAAGCTCTCATACAGAATTCCTAGAATGATGTAGATCACTAAAATCGCTGCCAACAGGAGCAGGCCCATGCCGGTGAATGAGTTCCGAAAAGCTTGAGCCGTACCCTGGAACGTGCCTTGAATATCTCCCGGCAGAACTCGATTTGCCTCCTGTTCGACCATTTTCGTCGCGTCGCCCAGTGCGGTTCCCGGCTTTAAGTTGAAGCTGATGGTCGCGGCCGGCAACTGGCCGAGGTGATTCACCGTCAGCGGACCGATGGAAGGCACGAGCTTCGCCACCGTATCGAGTGGAACCAGCTTGCCTGCGCCGGAGCGGACATACAAAAGGGATAGCTTGTCAGGGTTGTTCTGGAATTCCGGCAACAACTCTACGATGACGTAGTACTCATTGTTCGGTGCGTAAATGGTACTGATCTGGCGCGTGCCGTATGCGGAATAGAGGGCATCAGAGACTTGAACTGGCGTTAATCCGAGCGCGTAGGCCTTGTCGTGGTCGACTTCTACCGTGAGTTGCGGATTCTTGACTTGCAGGTCGCTCGTGACATCCTGCAATTGCGGAAGAGCACGGAGTGCACTCTCGAGCTTGGGCGCATCCTCGTAAAGCTCCACCGTGTCTGGCGATTGCAGCGTGTACTGATATTGCGATTTTGTCAGAGACCCACCGATGCGGATCGTGGGCGGAATCTGCATGAACACATTCAGCCCTGGAATCTGCGAAACTTTCGGGCGAAGCTCCTGAATCACCTCCATCGCACTCATGTGGTTCACGCGATCTTTCTTGTCCTTCAAGCGGAAGAAGATGCGGCCCTGGTTGATGGGATTGCCGATTGCAGACATGGTGTTCATGACGCTGGGATCGGAGCGCACAACATCGGCTACTTTTTGTTGCAGTTGCATCATGTCCTGAAAAGCAATTCCCTGTTGCGCTTCCGTGAAGGCGAACACCAGGCCTTGATCTTCGTCTGGAATGAAGCCGGTCTTCGAGATCGTGTACAGATAAAACGTCAGCGCTATTACCACGAACGACACCATCAGGGTCGCGAACTTGTGTCGCAGGACCGCCTTCAGACTGCGGTCGTAGCCGCTCAACCACGCGGCGAAAGCCCGCTCGCTGAGGTTGAAGAGCCGTCCATGGCCTGACTTTTCCTGGTGGCGGAGAAACCGGCTACAGAGCATCGGTGTGAGGGTCAGTGATACAAATCCCGAGACCAGAATCGCAGCGCCAATCGTCACCGCGAACTCATGCAGCAATCGTCCAATGATTCCGCCCATAAAGAGCAGCGGAATGAACACCGCAGCCAGCGAGAGCGTCATGGAGAGAATGGTGAAGCCAATCTGGCCTGCGCCATCCCTCGCGGCCTGCAGTGGTGTCTTGCCCTGCTCCATGTGACGGACAATGTTCTCCAGCATGACAATGGCGTCGTCCACAACAAAACCGACCGACAACGTCAGTGCCATCAAAGAAAGATTGTCGACGCTATAACCGAGCAGATACATCACCGAAAAAGTTCCGATGATGGACATGGGCAAAGCCAGAGACGGGATGATGGTGGCCGAGACATTACGCAGGAAAACAAAAATCACCATGACGACCAGAGCCATGGTCAGCACCAAGGTGAACTTTACGTCGTTGACAGACGCTCGAATTGAGACCGAGCGGTCGTACAGCGTGTCGATCCGGACGGCAGCGGGAATGTGCTCCTGCAGCCTGGGCAGCAATCTCCTGATACTGTCTACCACCGCGACCGTATTGGTCCCCGGCTGCTTTTGAATGGCCAGCACGATGGCGCGAACTCCATTGAACCAACTCGCGGTTTTATCGTTCTGCACGCTGTCGAGGACACGACCGAGTTCGTTCAGGCGAACGGGAGAACCATTCCGATAGGCCACCGCCATTGGCCCGAACTGCGCAGCATTCATGCGCTGTCCATTCGACAGAATGGTGAACGTGTGACTCTGTCCATACAGCGTGCCGGTGGGAAGATTGGTGTTTCCTGATTGCAACGCAACACTGACCTCGTCGATTCCTATCTGGCGCGAAGCCAAAGCACTGGGATCGAGCTGCGCGCGCATGGCATATTTCTGCGCTCCATACACCTGCACTTGCGCCACACCGCTAACCATAGAGACGTTCTGCGCGATGGTGGTCTCGGCAGCCTCGTCGACGTCGGAGAGCTTCATCGTTGGCGAACTCAACGCCAGATAGAGGATGGGGGAATCGGCGGGATTCACCTTCTGGAATGTCGGAGGCGTCGGCATCTGCGGAGGCAGTTGCCCACCTGCGGCGGTCATGGCAGCCTGCACATCGAGCGCGGCGCCATCGAGACTCCGGCTGAGGTTGAACTGGATCGTGATGTTCGTCAGCCCAAGAGAATTCGTCGACGTCATCGAGTCAATGCCGGCAATGGTCGAGAACTGTTTCTCCAGCGGAGTAGCAACGGAAGAAGCCATCGTGTCCGGACTCGCGCCAGGGAGCGACGCACTCACCAGAATGGTGGGAAAGTCCACGTTGGGCAGATCGCTAACCGGCAGCAGCTGATACGCGAAGGCACCGAAGACAAGAATGGCGGCCATCACCAGTGTCGTCATGATGGGCCGTTTGATGAAGAGCTCAGAGAGACTCACAAACCGCCTCCGGAGGGCCCACCCGCTTCGGTTGCATCCGTCTGAGCCCCGGGCTGTGTGCCCTGAACAATCACTCTTGCGTTTGGCGCAACGCGCAACTGGCCGTTTACAATGACGCGCTCGCCCGTTCTCAATCCGTCCGAAACCAGCGTTAGATTGTGGTATACACCTGCGGTTTTCACGGGGCGCGATTCAGCCGTGCTGTCCGTTCTGACAACGTATACATATTCACCTTGCTGCCCGGTCTGAATGGCCTTGGTCGGGACCACAATAGCCTTCTTCTGCGTCGAGAGTTCCAACGCCACATCTACGAACTCTCCCGGCCAAAGCTGGCGATCCTTATTCTGAAATGTGCCCTTCAGCTTGAATGTGCCAGTCGTCGTGTCTACTCCATTGTCGATGAATGTTAAACGGCCGACGGCAGCATTGGTCGATTGCCCCTTGGGATACGCCAAGACTTTGAGTTGCCCGGAAGAGAAATATTGTCGCACCCGATCCAGATGGGATTCCGGCACGGAGAATGTTACGTAGATCGGACTGACCTGATTCAACTGCACCAGATAAGGCGTATCGTTTGCCTTCACCAGATTCCCTAGATTGATCATCAAAGCTCCGGCACGCGCATCGATGGGAGCAGCGATGTCGGTGTACTGTAGTTGTACCCGAGCAGCGTCCACGGCAGCCTTGTCGGCCTCCACGGCAGAAGCGTCAGCCTTTGCCTGAGCTCGTATCTGGTCGGCCTGTTCGTGGGAAGCAACGCCTTCTTTTTCCAGGCTAGAATAGCGTTCCGCTTGAAGCCGCGAGTTCTCTGCTTGAGCCTGGTCGTGCTTCATCTGGCCAATGGCTTTTTCAAGATCCGCCTGGAAAGGCCGCTTGTCCAACTGAAACAGCAGTTGGTCCTTGTGTACGTCCTCTCCTTCTCTGAAGAGGACTTTCTGGATCTGACCGTTGACCTGCGATCTGATCTGTACGGTCTGATACGCTTCGACATTGCCGATCGCACTGATCTGAACAGGAATGTCTCGCTGTTCAACGCTGGCCACAACTACGGGTGCAGGTGGACGACCTCCAGCGCCGCCTGCCGCCTGAACTTGTTCCTTGTTTCGACAGCCGGAGATGACAAGAACCGCAGTCAGAGGGAAGAACAGAATCGACGACCGCAGTCGCTCAACAGATTGCTTCATGACGATAGGCGCCACCGGCGTGAGACACACATCATCATTGTATTCCGTATTTTCGCTGATAATGATTCCGCGGCGATCCTGGTGCAATTGATTCGATCGTCCCCATGGCGTACGGCAGCCTTGCCTTGGACATGCTTCTAAACAAGATCCATGGCCGGCTGGTTGTCCTTAAGAATGGCCGCTACGACAACATGCCCATCGATGCAGTAACCGCCTCAAGAAAGGTCGTGAACGCGAAGGAACACTACAACACCGAACGCCTGCGTCCGCACTACAAGAGCTTCGAGATGAAGCCGCTTCTTATCATGACCAGCGAGATGGGATAGTGTTTGTTGGGAGTTCCCGGCAGGTTGTGAGATGACCTGCTGGTGCGCGAAAATGGAAAGATGAAGCTGGAGGTAGATTGCTACTCCGGTCGGAAGGCGGACGAGAGGCCTACTCGTTTTCGACTCTACGGACGGCAGTACTTTGTGGAGGAAGTGCTGGACCGGTGGTACGGTCCTGGAGAAGCCTTTTATAAAATCCGCGCGGACGATAGCAATCTCTATATCTTGCGACAGCAAACGTCGACGCCCGAAGGGAATTGGGACCTAGTGTCATTCCGCAAGGCTCAAGTAGCCTCTTTTTCATGAGATGTGTGATCGGCGTCACTGCATTCCCGATTTGGCAGGAGTAATAGTGGAGTTGTCGGCGGCTGAAAGGGCTGGTCCAAGTAACATTGACTGATCCGAAGTAGGCCGGGTGATCCGTTTGGCGAGGCAACTCGTTGAGCCACCAAACCCGAAAAAACCGACTGCCTCGCGAGGAGCAGCCGGGGTTTGGAACCGTAAAAGCGGTGATCGCATCAGGGGCTGCGACGGTGCACGCATCCACGCTGCAAACTCCCTCGCAGGAGTTGGTGGCTAGAGCGTAACCAATGTCGCAGCTCTTTATTCTTATCCCAGCTGCGCCTTCTTCCGTTTTCATTCCCGCCAAGAGCCAGGCGACACTCACACACTGTTCCCAGTCACTGCCAATTCAAGGCATGTTGAGCTAAGAAGAAGAAAGGCCGGGAGTCGGCTGAAAAATAACTCTCAACCCGGCACGTTGCTGGGTGTTTTCCGGTAAACAAGAACAGCGTACGACCTGCAACGCTCCTGTGACGCTACTCACTGCACCCGCAAGCAAGCGAGCATGAGAATGACGTTAGCGCTGTTCGAGAAGCAACCGATCCTGAAAGGCTCCTCGCGCGGTCGTGGCGTGTCCACATTGAGGGCCCTGTCCCAGGAAGGTAAAGGAGGTCCTTATGAGCGCTGCCGTCATCACTACTTTCACCCCACAATTCAATGACTCCACAGCCGCGATAAGACGCTATCAAGACGGCTATCGCGCAGCAGAAACGGTAATCACTTTTGGCCAAACCGTCAAGCTTGGCGGCATCTTTGCAGGGGGCGTGGTTTTCGTCGGGGGCCTTGTCGAATTTATATTGAATCCGGCAGAGCATCAGGGTTTCGCTGTGGTCTTTGCTTCGCTGATTGCTTGCGCGGTTTTGCTGATACTGATTTCGCAGATCTTAGGTATGGGTCTTCACGGCCAAGGGCAATTGCTGAAAGCCGCCGTCGATTCAGACGTCAATTCCTCGCCTTTCCTCTCAAACGCGCAGCGAGCGCGGGCGATGAGACTCAGGGAACGGCCCCCAGTCCCTAAAGTCTTGCCGGTGTGGACCGAGTAGTATCGCTGGTGATAAGTAACTCGAGCGCTCGGAAAGGTTCGTCGAAGAGGAGCCCTGGCGTTCTCGTGTGCGAAGGCTCTCCCACTTATATAACCCGCCAAAAGGCAGGTGTCCCCATTCATTAGTAATAGCCGCCCGCCAACAGGTAGGCGACATGCACACGCGCGCGCCCAGTCACTGCATTCTGGGACGTGTTGCGCTAACTAAGAAGAAGGTAGACGGGGAGTCGTCCGAACCACTCAAACCTGCGCCATCCGCGGGCACGAGCGCGGCGATTCCCGGCATCCCGCCGCTTCGCGGCAAGTCTCTTCCAGCCAACGCCATGTAACACTCACACAGTGCGTCCAATCACGCACTCGCGGGCATGTTGCGCTATGAAAGGAGCGTACGACCAATAATCACGGCATCTTGAGTGGAGCATTCAGGACTAACTTGCTCGCGCTCCCAGCCCCGAGAAGGGTCGCCGATGCTACAACAACACCCAATCAAAAGCGCACCCCAGAAAAATTCCCACCGGCGTACATCCAAATCTTGAAGAAGAGATCCGCCGTCTTGCGTTTGAAATCTATGTGGAAAGCGGCCGCGAGGGCGGGCCACGACCTTGACGATTGGCTCCTCGCCGAAGCGGAGGTCCTGGACACCGCCGTAACCGTCGCGGCCTAGTCGAAACCCACGTATATACTCCAGAGCCCCCGGAACTCAACCGGGGGGCTTCTCATTTTCCGCCATAAGGCAGGTGACACTCTCACAGTGCTCCCAGTCACTGCAATTCGAAAGGTGTTGCGCGTAAGAAGAAGGTAGGCCGGGAGTCGTCCGAAAGACAGCACTCAACCCCAGCGCAAACCGCGCGGGCTGGAGTGCGGCGACGCCCGGCATAGATGTTCAGTTTGCTTGTGGTCTTCTGGAGTGTGGCGGCGCTACCTGCGCCTCCGTGATGACACGAGCCGTGGCGCGACTTTGCAACGCCCGTGGAAGCCCGGTCGAGATCGGGGCTCGGTTCTGTACGAAATGCGGTGCCTCGATCGTTCAACTTGATACCACAAAGGTAGCGGACTAGAGAGCTACATATAGGTACGCTCGAAAGTCGCGAATAATCCGATCGTCTCTCCCACTTCTGAGCGTAGAGCGCAGTGCACACCGATACGACCGTGAATATGCCGGCGAGGTGGCGCAACCTGGTGGGGCTGGTGATAACGAGCTGATAGTTGGCGAACAATCGCCATATCACTCATTGACCGGGTCGGCCAAATCTCAATGAGTGCGATGGCCAGAGGTAGCGTCGATGCCAACGATTCCGGGTGCCTTCGGGTCTTTGGAGCATTCCACAATCCATGTGTTCTTTCGCCTGGTTCTGGGTGCCAGCGGCTTGCGCATTCTGCAACGAAGTAGGTGAAGTCGATCTCGGTTGCTTTCAGAGTTCGGTCCGCCTGCGGCGCGTCAGCCGTGGAAGGAGGATCAGAATCAACCCATAGAACAGAAGCGAGACCACGAGAGACGCAGCGTTGCCGAACCGCAAGTCTTCAAACAAAAGCTTCAGCGTGCCGAAGGCCACGGCGGCGTAGGCAACCCAGCCGAGTTCGATGCGCTTCCAGCGAAAGCCGAGATAGCCAAGGGCGAGAGCCAGCGCGCAGTTCACAACGGTCCGGATGACCGAAAGCCGCGAAGCGTCTAACTCCAGGCGACCCGCGGCCAGCCACACGATTGCAACCACGACCAGCGCGGCCCCCGCGAAACCAACCAGCACGGCCGGAACGATCCAAAGCAGACGCCGTCTCGCTTGCTCTTCCTGCGCCCGCGATCCGATGGCGTAGCAGAACACGGCGGCGAGCGCTACGATGAGAACTCCCCAATCCGGGGCCGCCGGCACAGTTCCCGCCAGAGCATTTCCCGCAAAAACGGGAAGAGACGAGACTGCGGTTCCTGCCGCCAAATAGAAGGACGCATGCATGCCCAGACTAAGCTTGCGCGTTCGGACATACACGAACGCAGCCGTGACTGCAGCGAGGCACAAGAACGGAGCCTGGAGACGTACGGAAAAGAGCTGCAGGCTCCCCGCCAGGAGAAGAGCCGCTGCCCAGGTCGCGGTGACGCGACGATTTCGGGGAGAGGCCTCTCCTGCGAATCGCGACAGGGCTCCCCAATAGCACGCAGCCGCCAGCAGCAGGCATAAGACGCCGAGCGCCGGTGCAGCCGAGCCTTGGCTCGCGCGCATCGTACCAAACGCCGCAAGCGCGAAGGCCAGCACGCCCTGCGCAATCTCGAAAATCGAGATGCGGTGGCGCAGCCCGAAGCTGCGCACTCCAATGCTGCCTCCGTAGATCACAAGCAGAGCAATGCAGAGCAGGCTGAGCGTGGTTGGCCCGGTCGGATGATAACCTTCCGGCACCCCCCCGGAAGACGTCATCACGTCAACCAGCAACCACACAGCAAAATCGGTGGCAATTGCGGGCACGGCTCTCAGGCTGAGCCGGTGTCCTGCGCAGGCGGAGACTTCGGCAGCCAGGGCCACCGCCAACAAGGCTGCCGTTAGCGGCACCAATTCATGAGTTGCGATGATCAGTGCCAGGGCCGTGATGACGGCTGCCAAAGTCGCCACCCACGGAATCACCTGCAGGTTGCGCCGCCATGAAAGCGCCAGTGCCAGGACAACAAAACCGACCAGCACCACAGCAGTAAAGGCTGGGGACAGAACCTGGAAGCGCACCGTGGACTCCCACAGCAGAGGTGAGAGGATGAGTGCGGCCGTGACGCCATAGGTGGCGCCGGCAAAGCGGTTGGCAGTGTGAGTTCTGACCGCCCAAACCATCCACAGGCCCGCGTACACGATGGCAAGCAGAAGTATGGGCAATTTCGGGATAGTGCCCGATTCAGCGATCGCACGGAGCAGGTAGGCGCCCGCGATTCCCAGGATCGCCTTGCCGAGTACCGGTACCGCGCCGGCGGGAGTTTCTACCGGGGGAAATCCTCGCCAGGTGGCGGGAGGCCGAGGTCTCGATAGCGCAGCGCCCGCCAATTCCGGCCCGGCGGAAGTTGGCTTCTCCGGGTGTCCTTCCAGTGCGGCAACGCGGCGTTCCAAGTCCGATAGACGTTCGCTGAGTTGTTCCAGATCCGATGCGATGCCGTCGAAAGCTTGCGCCATTGACTTCTCCGCATCTGGCCCGCTGTGCCCGGGCCTAGCTGGTTCCGTGCGCCAGAGTTGCACCGGAGGCGGGCAAGGAACCCGCGTCCGGCCATGGCGGCAGGAGTTTTACCAAAACCCACAGAATGCCAAAGGGAAGAATCATGAGCACGATCGCGGTCAACAATCCTTCCCGCGTGGCGAAGGCCATTTTGTACGTCGTGTAACCGAGAAAACTCTTGGAAAAGAGCTGGCCGCCGATGACGACGTTCCAGCGCATGGCAAAGATGCCGATCACGGTCAGGCATCCGGCGAGAGCGTAGATTCGTTTGCGGGCCGGGTCGCTCAGCTTCAGAATCTGGGTCAGACCGAGCAATACGATCGGTGTCACCGTGCCCAGAAGGATTTGAACGATGACCTGCGACGTCCAGAGGCGGGTGTGCACCATGAAATCCAGGCTGCGGAAGGACTCGTCGGCTTCGTAGATGCGCTGTAGCAGGTCGAGCATCTCGAGGCTGAAGTCGATGACGAAGATGTAAAAGAGATATTGGGCGATCTTGTCCAGGCAGCGAATGTCGATTTCGCGCCCGCGCAGGCGCGTGGAGATCATGTAAAGCAGCATGACGGCGGCGATGCCGGAAACCATCGCCGAGAAGATGAAGACAATCGGCATCAGCGGCGACGACCACCAGGGGTTGGCTTTTATCGATCCGAAGATGAAGCCGACATACCCATGCAGGAGAAAGGCGGAAGGAATTCCGATCACCGTAATGAAATAGCCAAGTCTCTCGTCGATCCGCAGCGAGCGTTCACTGAGGTTGCTGGAGCCCAGGGTGAGCACGCGGTAAATCAGGCGTGCGGCGCCGGTTGTGGTCTGGGATTTCAGGACGATGTCGCGGCGGTACTCGAGCCAGATCTCCAGCAGCAGAACGGCCATCAAATACCAGAGATAGACGAATCCGAACATGGCCATCGCAGAAGAACGATGGGGCGTCAAATACATTTCGAGGGAACGCTCGGGATGTCCCAGATGCAATTGCAGGGGTAGGGGAGCGACCAGAAGGAAAGCCAGCGCCGTGAGCAGGGCAAGGCGATAGGTGGGCTTCACTGCCTCCACGCGGAAGACGCGCTCCAGGGAAGCGAGAATGAACGCGCCGGCCACCAGTCCCGTGATGAAGGGATAAAGAACGATGAGGATGCTCCACTGGAGTTCCACTTCGTTCGGATACATGAAGCCTTCGACGGGAATTTGCACGAGCCTCCTTCTTATCGCGCGAGCTTATCGGACGGAACCATCCATGCCGTTGTAGAAGACCTTCGCTCCCGTGGCCATATGCGGTTTCAGCACCTGGACCGTGTGGGTCTTCAGGAATTCATGAATCGGATCTTTGGGGTTCTTCAGGTCGGCGAGTTGGCGCGCGCCGGTTGGACAGACTTCGCAGCACGCAGTCGTCAGGCCCTTGGTGATGCGGTGATAGCAGAGAGAGCATTTCTCCGCAGTATTGGTTTTAGGATTGATAAAGCGGCAACCGTAGGGACACGCCTGCACACAATAGCGGCAGCCCAGGCAATAACTCTTGTCGACGAGCACGACGCCATCCGGGGTAACGAAGGTCGCGCCGACGGGGCAAACCTGGGTGCAGGGAGACTCGGCACAGTGGTTGCAGAGCTTGGGGACAAAGAAGTTCTTCCCGCCGCTGTCCTGGTTGAGCGGGAAGCCCTGCTTGCCGCCATTCGGTGATTCCACCTCTGGCTTTTCAATCTTCCAATCGGTGACATGGTAGCGCTCGATCCAGGTGCGATAGTAGCCTTCGGGGACGTCGTTTTCCTCAGCGCAGGCGCGGACACAACCGCCGCAGCCGATGCACTTGGGAATGTCGATCAACATTCCCCACCAGTGTTCGGTGAGTTTGTAGTTGGGCGAGGCCTCGGGCGTACCCGCGAGTACGAACTTCCAGGCGACCGCAGCGGCCGGCAAGAGCACGAGTAGGCGACGGCGCGTGATCTCCATTACTTCTTGCCCTCCGTCGCAGATTTTGTCTCAGCGCTGGTGTCGATCCTGGGGCGGTGGGGCTGGTGACAGGTGTCGCAGGCCAGTCCTCCGGAGTGATCGGCCGTCGCCACCTGCGGGAACCCCTTCGGCTTGGCGCTGTTGGCTTCGTGACAGCGGGCGCATACGACGGCGGTGTCGAGCTTCGCCGGTTTCACGGATGCGGGATCGTCGGCGTGCCTAGCCTGGGCTCCGTGGCAGGCTTCGCAGGAAACCACCACATGCTTGCCTTGTTTTTTCTGGTCGACCACGTCGGTATGGCAGGCCTCGCAGGTGTCGTGGCCGGCGAAGGCCACGGGGCGTGCGGCTGCCTAGGCGATGGCGGCGCCGCGATAGTGCCCGTACTGCCCGAAGCTGCGAGGAACGACCGCGGTGCGGAGGATGGCGAATGCTACCAGCGCTATCACCATCACGGCGGCGAGCCGGACGAGGTGTTCAATATCCTTGAACAAGTTAATCTTCCTGCGCCGAACGATGGACGCGAGTTGCGCGCAAAATTGCGCAATACCCCTGCATACCTAGTATTCCATCCGGGAACGATGATCGAGGTCACAGGAACCTGTGACGCGGCTCACGACAAACCCCAGCAGGGTCAAGGGTGTATGTCGCATCTAACTTTCTCCTTGGCGCAATTCTAGCTGTAGTTGGCGTAATCACTTACACTCACAACCCCCGATCATCGGACAATGGCGATTGTTCGCCACTTGAGACGACTCCCTAATGGGTGGCCGCTCGGATAATTTTCGGTGGGCACGCTGATCGCACTGACCTTCTTGCTGACGCTGGAAGATGCCCATCGCTTCCGCAAGAGTCGGGACGTGGGCTGCTACCTTGGGCTGCAGCCGGGACGGAGGAACTCGGGCCAGAGTGAGCCGCAGATGCACATCAGCAAGGAAGGTGATCCTTACCTGCGAACGCTGTTGGTGCAAGGGGCACAACATATTCTGGGACCGTTCGGGGTGGACTGTGATCTCCGGCGCTGGGGCCTGAAGCTGGCCGAGCGTGGGGGAAAGAACGGGAAGAAACGAGCCATCATTGCCACGGCGCGAAAGTTGGCCGTCCTGCTGCATCGTTTGTGGGTAAGCGGAGAAGTATACGAACCGTTGCGGAACAGCAACCGGATGACGGTGCCGGCAGCAGCGTAATTCAAAATATCCCTGGAAAGGACACGCCAAGGCCGAGTTCCGGTGACTGCGTTAATCGCCTGGCCCAGCTTCCATCTTCGAGATGGAACCGAGGTCGACAATCAGGTGGCAGCACCGGCTGAAACGAGAACACCCAACTTGCACCCAGCGAACCAAATCGCTCATCGAGAGTGCGGATGGAAGGGTGGCGACAGTGGCAACTCGGCAAGGAGAAAAAACCTTGTCCAACGAAAAAACAAAAGAACCCACTTGACTCCGACCGGCCTTCTCATGGAAGGCGATTTCACTCATTGAGAACGCCGACCCAGAGGGGCGGCGCACGCTAGGTTATCCGAAATGATCAAGCCAACTAGAATCAGTTTCGGTGGGACGGCAGCAATCGTGACAAGCATGGCTCTAATTGCCGGGCTTGACGCTGCCAACGCTGGAAGAACCGTTATGATAAGGGCCCTGCTGATCGCGGCAGTTGCCGACAATCTCACGGACTCCCTCAGCGTTCACATGTACCAGGAATCAGAACGCCTCGAGCAGAAGGAAGCCTTTGTTGGAACCGTGGCCAATTTCGTAACGCGATTCGTTGTGTGTCTTAGCTTCGTGCTGATCGTTGCGCTGCTCCGAGGACAAGCTGCGGTCATGGGCGGAATCGTTTGGGGAATGTCATTGCTTGCGTCCCTGAGCTGTCTTCTCGCTCGGCACAGGAAAGTCAGTGCGACAGCAGAAGTAGCAAAACATCTTGCGGTTGCCCTAGTAATTATCCTGGTCAGCAAAAGCATCGGACATTGGATCACTACGCGTGTGGTTTGAATCTGTGTGGTCGGGTCGCACTGGGCAATCGACTGGGATGGGTCGCTGAAGCACGACGACCTTCCCAAGCTCGCTCATCTTTGCAGCTTGAACACGGCAATCTCAGATCTTCACCTTCCCGTGTTCTACATCGGGCTCGACTGAATAATTTCTTTTTCGAGAACCAATACCCTTGCTTCCTGAGAAGCGGATAATAAATGTGGTGGAATAGGAGGTTCTACACGACAGTTGCGGATTGAAGCTCTTCAGCCGCGCACGTCCTGTGCCGGGGGAAGGAGGATACTATGCTCGTTCGCAGCATCTTTGCAATCGTCGGACTCACGGTCTGTCTAGCAGTCTTCGGTGCGTCCCAACAAAAGGAAATCAGGCATGCTCCGGTCAAGCCCACTTCGCCCGCTTCGGGCCCAGAGATGTACACCACCTATTGTGCCGTCTGCCACGGCGTCGACGGGAAGGGCAACGGCCCGGCTGCCGAAGCGCTGAAGGTACCACCGCCAGATCTGACCAAACTTGTGAGCAAAAATGGCGGTAAATATCCATCCGACCACGTTACAAGCGCGATCCAGGGTGAGCTACGACTGCCGGCACACGGCTCGAAAGAAATGCCCGTCTGGGGCTGCCTGTTCTGGGGCATGAGCCAGGGACACAGCTCTGAGGTGCAGTTGCGGGTCACTAACTTGAATAAGTACATCGAATCGCCGCAAGCGAAATGAGCGCGCCCTGTTTCGGCTGCTCCTGATTCAGGGAGGACCCCGTGAAAGTCACTGAAATCATAACCAAAAATCCCGTTTGTTGTTGGCCATCCAGCTCAACCCTGTCGGCCGCCCTGCTGATGCAGGAGACCGATACTGGAATCGTGCCTGTCATCCAAGACCCTTTCACTCCAATATTGGTAGGCGTGGTAACCGATCGCGACCTTTGCTTGCACGTGGTTGCTGCCGACAGGGACCCGTCATCCACTTGGATCGACCGATGCATGACACGAGATCCGGTTTGCTGCAGCGAGCAGGATGACGTTTTCCTCGCCCTTGATCTGATGAAAACACATCAAATCCGCCGTCTGCCAGTAGTGAATGAAAAACACGAGATCGTGGGCATCTTGTCCCTTAGCGACTTGGCGCGTATGGCGGGCATCGAAGCGAACCTGATTGCAGCGGCGCTGCAGAGCATCTGCCAGCCCGCGCACGCAGCTAAGCAGCGGATTGGAAGGATTATCACCGCTGCTTAGTTCTCGCTTTTACGCGGAAGATTAGCATCGAAGGTATTTTTATCTTTAATGAGTAGAACTGAGCCAGCCGCAAGAGCCTAGCTATCCCTTGATCACGGCGACAGGCTCCAATTTTGCAATTTTCCTACCGATCCCCAGACTGTGGACTACTTCGACCACACGCGACACGTCTTTGTAGGCCGCCGGAGCCTCTTCCGCCAGGCCACTCATCGATCCCGCACAGATCAGAATTCCTCGGGATCTCAACTGCTCGCGTAGTTCTGTGCCACGCATCATCTTCTTGGCTTTGGCTCGACTCATCACGCGGCCCGCTCCGTGACAGGTGGAACCAAAGGTCTGCCGCATGGCTTCCGTTGTACCAATCAGCACATACGAGGCTGTGCCCATCGAACCGGGTATGAGTACGGGTTGACCGAGATCGCGTAGATCGTCCGGGAGGACGCTCGATCCGGGCCCGAACGCCCGAGTTGCGCCTTTTCGGTGGACGCAGACTCGAACGGAGCGGCCATTAATCTCGTGCTCTTCAATCTTCGCCATATTATGTGCGATGTCGTAGACCTGACTCAGCTCAAAGTCCTTGATCTTGCCCGCCAATACTTCCTGGAAGCTCTGCCGGATCAGGTGTGCAAGCAGTTGCCGGTTTGCAAAAGCGAAATTCGCGGCGCAGGCCATGGCGCGGAAGTACTCCTGGCCATCTTCCGAATCGAATGGTGCACAAACCAATTCGCGGTCTGGCAATTCGATGCAGTAGTCGCGTGCGGTTTTCTGAAATCGGCTGACGTAGTCTTCGCAAATCTGGTGGCCGAGGCCACGAGAACCGCAGTGAATCTGGACCGCGACATTGCTTGAGTGAATGCCGAGACGTGCGGCGGTCGGCTGATCGTAAACCTCAGCAACCCTGTCCACTTCGATAAAGTGGTTTCCGGCGCCCAGGGTTCCGAGCTGGTTTCGTCCGCGTTCGCGCGCTCGGTCCGAGACGAAAACAGCATCGGCGCCCGGAATTCGACCGAACTCTTCGGTGCGATCCAGGTCGTCACGCGACGCATATCCTTGGTCCAGCATCCAGCGCGAACCTTCGTGCAGAACTCGGTCCAGCTCGGTGTTCGTCAAACGCAGCTGTCCATGAGAGCCCACACCGCTCGGGCAATTCGCGTACAAGCGAGAAGCGATGTCCTCCAGGTAAGGTTTGACCTCCTTAACCGAAGCTAGCGATACCAGAAGCCTTACGCCGCAGTTGATGTCATAGCCGACGCCGCCGGGGGAAATGACACCTTCCGGCAAGCGTGTCGCTACGACTCCCCCGATCGGGAAGCCGTAGCCCTGGTGAATGTCGGGCATCGCGATGGCGTAACGCATCACCCCAGGCAGGGTGGCTGTGTTCACGAGCTGCACGACCGAATTGTCCAAGAGAGCCTCATCCAGCAGGTCTTCGTCGGCATAGAGGCGCGCCGGCACACGCATGTCATCGCGAAATGTCTTGGGAATCTCCCACACATGTTCGGCCACACGTTCAACATGTTCTTTGCTAAGCATGGCCGTCTCCACAGGAACGCTATACATCCACCACGACCTCAGCTTCAAGGCCATCGGAGGTCTCGCGTATTTTCAGATTGTGAAATGTCACAGCTTTGATGTGTGTATAGCTTCCGTCGCACTCCCGGGTTTCGAGTCGCGCGCGCAGGTGATGATTCTTGATCTCATCAATATGAAAGCTCTCACATACAAGGTGATACACCTGCTCCAGGTACAGGATTTCATTGAGCCAGTTCACCAGCAGCGACTCGCCGTCAACCCCCTCAACTTCGATCGCTCGCGTCGTTGATGGTTCTGCAGTCGGGCGGGGTCCATCTCTATCAAGCGCCTGCATAGCGCGGGCGGCATTTTCGAGCAAGGCCGCCATGTCGCAGCCAGCCACGCGAAAAGCTCGATCGGCTGTGTGGTCGATTTCCTCAAAGCTCAACATTCGGGTCCACCAAGTGCTTCGCCTAGCCAGCCTAGCTGTTAGGCACGAAGTTCTTGACCTACCGTTCTCCGCAAGCGGCACAACATTGAATCGAGCAGCTTCTCATTCTTGCGCAGTCCTTGCTTGAATTCGTGGTGATCCGTGTGCGCGATCTCCTTCAACAGGTCTCGATGGCGCTGCTCGAGAATACTTAACAGGAGTTCCTCCTCCTCGGTGTTCAATGTCAACTCCATAATTCCTCCCCACCGCGTCCCCAGCATTCAACGCTCTCTGGTCAAGATCGTGTATCTCTTTGCGGAGAAGCGGCATAATCGCAACAAGCCAAGTCATCAAGGCAAAAGCGGCAAATCACTCGACCAGGCGTCGGCTGCGATCAGCCAGTTTTGTCCCACGCGCCTCCACACTGTGAGGTATTTCCCATGGTCCTCCCTTTTTGTGCCTTCATTCTGCGGAATAGTCATGCGATACGTGCCTACATCCCAAGCGACGGGCCCCTGTTGTTTGATGTAGGTGACTTCGAAGGCCAGATCAGACACGCCATGGCTGAGCGGCGCCTTCAAATACTCTCGAATCGCATCGCGCCCGTGAACGGCCTCGTGGTGCGGCGGAAGGTAGACTGCATCTGCAGCGTAAACGGCAGATACTCCGTCCAGGTCTCCCGCATTCCAATGCCGAGCCCACTCATCGCCCATCCGGCGGATCGCGCCGGCTGCACTAATGTTGCCTACGCTTCGGGCAGTGCGCCGCACTTTGCCCCTGATGATTCTGGAATGTTTCTTAGTAGTCGATCGCATAACGCCCTCCCTTCGAACAGCTCACAACGAAATCGTGACATCCTCTTTCCGTCTTGGTTGCCTTCTCTTAGGAGGATTTGTGACCTCCACTCGCCCCGAGAACCAGAATGGAGAACCGGTCTGCCGGTCCGCTTGAGTCATGAACGACGTTCTTACCGACGCCTTCCGGTTAGCCAGAACGCGAGTTGCAGTCACCTCGGATAGCGCCTCGCCGCGGTTCGGCATACAGATCCTTCCTCGGCACGTGGCCGGTCTTTTCGGCCCCAACTGGTCAGCGCTTTGCTTGCCGCGCGGCAGCTCTTATGCTGCCACTGCCGGCTTGCCAGGACGGATCTCCTTCTTTTCTTCCGTCACAGCCGGACGCATACTTGCAAGCCTAGCAAGCGCCTTCCCTGTCAAAACAGTCAAGTGGATGGCTATGATCGCACCCAAGATGGCGGGCACGATGTACACGTTCTCAACTTTCCAGAGCCAGTGACCAAGCACCGGGGAAGCTAGCCATGCTCCCAACCAGCCGATGATCAATTTCCCGACCAGAGCGTCATTGCCTTCGAGAAAGCGATAGCGAATCACGTAGTGGTAGGCAGCAGCAACCACTGCCCCGATGAAAGTGAGAATCAGAAAGGAAAGCAAGCTCATTCCCAGCATAGGGCACCTCCTCAGGACCAGGGGAGACCATGATTGGTCTTCTTGAAGAACGAGGTCCAGAACTGGGTCAGATGGGAAAGCAGGCTCGGATCTCAAAGCTGGAGATTCGGCCATTCAACGAGTCTTTTGCAGACAGTATTATTTTACGCCTCGGTTCAACCCTGCGCTCAATCCTTCAAGAACGTGGTCCAGATGGTTGGGCGATCATATAGGTGACTGTCAACGAGCGCGCGTTGTATTAGGTTTCGACAGAACTCCAGACATCGGAGAATGAAGGGTGGCGTTGGCCGCCGGCGATTCCCTTGTGTCTCCTTGATTAGGGCTGGCGTGCACCGGTAACCGTAATCACAGACAAGCGCGTATGTGCTGGCGGAGGATGGACATTGAAGGAATGGCCAGCTTCTCAGGTATGAAGATGTTCCCCCTTGTGTTCGCCGGCATTGTGCTCGTCTGCTCCGATCTCTTGCTTGGCCAAGCGAACGTTCGTCCGCTGGCGGACATAACAGTGACGATCACTCCTGCGAAAGCGACTCTTTTTGCGGGTGAAACGGGGACGTTTCTTGCAACAGTCGTTGGGATCAATAACAAAGCCGTGACTTGGTCCGTAGCGGAGGAAGACGGCGGGACCATCACCGATATGGGCCTCTATACGGCACCAAAGATCCAGGGCGTGTATCACATAACTGCAATCAGCAGGAGTAGACCAGAAGCGAAGAGCGTCGCCACGATCACTGTGCTTGCTTATTGGGACCCGCTCCCGGCAACCTTCAGGCCGTAACGCGGGCTTGAACAATCCGCTGGACGAAAGCTCGATGGCAACTCGCCTGGCAACAATCATACAAACGTGTGATTCACAATACAGACAGGCAGTACACATAGAGTCAGTTTCTATGCTCAAAGGGGAAAGGGGCGCGAATATGAAACGTGGACCGTCACCCTGTGATTTTTGCGGATCGGTCCAGGGGTTTCAGTGCTATCCAACTGACGTTCCGGGCGCTGATTGGTATGCCTGTGCTAACTGTGTCGCACTCATCCGCATCGAGGACTGGGACAATCTTATCGACCGCAGCATAGCCGCTTACATGGCTCTGCGCCCGCGACCGCGGTATACATACTGTCGATGGCCATCGAGGCTCAGCGCGGCGAGCCGTTTGTTTCTGCATCCCGCCTCCCTTTCACGCCGAGTCATTCCACTCGCATATACACCGTTCTTGCTGCTCTGCGCCGCCTACATCCCTTTGAAGGTCGGCCTCAGCCGCTTTTCCGAGGGCTTCGGGAATCATCCAGCCTGGCGCACAGATTGAGCTTCGGCCCGTGCGGGCCAAGGGCAAGTGATCTTGCTCACAGAAAGCGGAAGGCACTTGGCAGAAGATTGAGGCTGCAGCGTCGGGTGCTCAGAAAGTGCCAACGGCTGAGTGTGTGCGCGCCGATCCTCTGTGCGGAGAGACAAGGAGTACGAAGTGCGTTTTAAGCCGACAAGGGTGCGCTGGCTTTCGCAGATCGTCTTCTTCTCACTGTTTCTGTTCCTTCTGCTGCGCACGGAGTTCCGCGGATCGCTGCATGCTGGCGAGAGTGAGATCCGGCTTCCTTATCCGGTGCGGTTGTTTTTCCAATTTGATCCGTTGGTGGCCCTATCGAATACGCTCTCCAGCCGCGCCCTGTACCACGGTCTGTTGTGGAGCCTGGTAGTTCCGACGATGTTGCTCGGACGCTTCTTCTGCGGATGGATTTGTCCTGTAGGCTCAATCCACCACTTCTGCAGCAGTCTGACATCCGAGCGCAAACGTGGAAGCACTTGATTGAATCGAACCGGTACAAGCGCTGGCAGAGTCGCGGATGCGGAGGGCCATCTGCAACAGGTAAAACAACCGTTTGTTGATCCTCATCGCTGCGTGGGCTGTGGGGCGTGCGAATACGCCTGCCCGGTTCAGGATCGCCCGGCAGTTTACGTGACCAGCATCGGCGAGAGCCGATCACGAACGAACCAGATCCTGCTGAACCAAGGCAAAGTGAGGCCGAGGTGACGAGCATCGGAAGAGTTAAGGCTCACGGACTGCTGCTACTCATGCTCGGTGTGGCGCTGCTCCTGGACGCCAGTTGCAAACGTCAACCGGGGACCGAGCCGTCATTTTTCCCTGCGACCAATCAGGTTGCGGGCTGGGTGAAGACTCGAGATGTAAGGATCTTCGAGGCGGCAGACCTGTGGAAGTATATCGACGGCGAGGCGGAGCGGTACTTGAAGGCTGGGGTGCAGAGAGTGTCTACGACTGACTACAAGTTCCAGGACAAGGTCGACGCGACAGTAGACATCTATACCATGGGGAACGCGGAAGGCGCCGAGAAGATTTTCGAATCGGAGCCTGCTGTCGATGCGAAACCGATCCAAATGGGAGACGGCGGACGCTTGCACAGTCAAAGCTTGGTCTTCCGCAAGGGAGCTTACCTGGTGCGGATCCTTGCTTTTGAGGAATCGGCGGAAACACAGCAGGCACTATTGCAATTGGGCCATGGTGTTGAAGCGCGGCTTGCCAGGTGATGATCGCAAAGGTGCTTTCCGTCACTGAAAAGTTGCGCGGATTGGGGTATAGCTAGCTTGAGGATCCTCGAAGCCGGTCGTGGATTCATTTGGAGAATCCTTATGAGCGCGATGAGCAGCACGAGTCGGCGGGATTTTCTGAAAAAGTGCCTCACTGGCGCTGCAGTTCTGCGCGCCAGCGGTAGGGTGGAACTGCTCGCAGCCGCAGAACAAGGAGGGGCTCTCGCGAAATCCAGGGTTGTGATCGCGCGCGATGCCACGCTGCGTGGTGTGGGGACGACGGTGGATTCGCGCCGGATGCTGAGTCTTCTGGATCGTGCCATGCAGGCTCTTCTCGACTGCGATAACCCGAGCGAGACGTGGACAAAGCTGGTCCGCCCGGGTGAAATGGTGGGACTGAAAGTGAATGCACTTGGAGGACGCGGACTCTCCAGCAACCTGCAGCTCGTCGAAGCCATTTGCGAGCGATTGCAGGAGGCTGGAATCAAGGCGAGCGATATCGTGGTCTGGGACCGCGACAGCGACGAAATGGAACACGTTGGGTTCCACGTGTCGATGGGTGGAAACCGCGTGCAATGCTGCGGCACCGATCGAGTGGATTATGAACAAGAACTGGTCACACATGGCAGCGTTGGCAGCAGGTTGTCGAAGATTTTGACGCAACGCTGCAATGTCCTTATCAATATCCCGGTGCTGAAAGACCATGACGGCGCCGGTGTAACCATCGCCCTGAAGAACATGTATGGGGTCATTCATAACCCGAACAAATACCACCCGAATGGCTGCAATCCGTATATCGCAGACTTGAACATGCTGCCAGAAATCAGGTCGCGGATGCGATTGACCATCTGCGATGCAACGACGGCCTGCTTCGAAGGCGGACCCGGATACAAGCCGGAATACAGTTGGAAGAACAATTCCGTGATCGTTTCGCAGGACCCCGTCGCGCTCGACTACACGGGCTGGCAGATCATCGAGCGCAAGCGAGCCGAGAAAGGGTTGACGACGCTGGAAGGCGATAAAAGAGCACCCCACTACATCGCGACCGCCGCCGATGCCCAGCATCGACTGGGCACGAACGATCCCAGGAGAATCGCGGTTGTCGAGGTGTAGGCGGGCGCGCGATGGAGGTTTCAACATGGCGCGTGAGCTCGATGCGCGAGAAGGCGTGAAGGTCCCGGCCGACGGCGGAGTTGAGGGTCGGAGTGCCGCGGTCCGCGGTGAGGGAAGCCCATTGTTGTCCCCGCTCGATCGCCGGGCGTTCTTGCAGTGCGCCCTGGCGTCAGGCGCGGCCCTAGGCATCTGCGAATTTGCCCGGTTCCCCGTCGCGATCCCCGCATGGGCCGCTCCGCAAAAGCAGGATGATTCGCGATTCACCGTCGAAGCAAAGTTCTACCAGAAACTTCCTAACAACAAGAAGATCAAGTGCAAGCTGTGTCCGCGCGAATGTACGGTGGGAGACCGGGAACGCGGCTATTGCGGCGTGCGGGAGAATCGCGGGGGAACCTACTACACGCTGGTGCACTCTCGGGTGTGCGCCGCGCACATTGATCCCATCGAAAAGAAGCCTCTGTTCCACTACCTGCCGGGGACGCTCGCTTTCTCGTTGGCCACGGCTGGCTGCAACGTCAACTGCAAATTTTGCCAGAACTGGGACATCTCCCAGGTGCGTCCGGAGCAGGTTCCTGCCGAGTACGTGCCCCCGCAACGGATTGCCGCCCTGGCGAAGCAGTATAACTGTCCGACGATTGCCTACACTTACAGCGAGCCGGTGATCTTCAGTGAGTACCTGATGGATGCAGCCGATGCCGGGCACGAAGCTGGCGTTCGTAGCGTGGTCGTGTCGAATGGCTACATCCAAGAGGAGGCGCTGAAGACGGCGTACGGAAAGATGGACGCGGTCAAGATCGATCTGAAAGCGTTCACGGAGTCCTACTACAAGGATGTAGTCGTTGGTGAGTTGAAGCCGGTGTTGAACTCGCTGGTCACATTGCGGAAGATGAACAAGTGGACCGAGATCGTGTACCTAATGGTGCCGACGCTGAACGACAGCGAGGCCGAATTCCGCGGCCTGGCACAGTGGGTCAAGACCAACCTGGGCGTGGATGTGCCGGTCCATTTCACGCAATTTCATCCCGAGTACTTATTGAAGAACCTGCCCATCACTCCGGTGTCCACTCTGGAGCGTGCCAAGGCGATTGCCGACGCCGAAGGGCTGCACTACGTATACATCGGCAATGTGCCGGGACATCCTGCGCAAAATACCTACTGCCCGAAGTGCCACCGCATGTTGGTGGAACGCGTAGGCTTCACGGCGAGTCAGATGCTGATCCGCAAGGGCAGTTGCCCATTCTGCCAGCATCCGATCCCTGGCGTTTGGCACGCATGAGAGCGCGAGAGGAGTTTTCGCATATGAATATCCCGCATATGAACATAAAGATGCGTTCCAAAATATATTGGCTGGCGGCTCTACTCATCGCGATCCTGGCGATTGCAGCACTGCAGCAGGTCCGTGCCGCCGATCCTCAGAACGTAAGAGAAGAGAACGTGAGACAAGCCGGTGTCGCCGGGGGCTTCTATCCGGCCGACCCGAAGGCGCTCACGGCGATGATGGATGACATGTTGGCGCATGCGACTCCGCCGCCGATCAACGACCCGATCCTCGCTGTGGTTGCACCTCACGCCGGTTATCAGTTCTCCGGCCCCGTTGCTGCCTACACGTACGCGGCGCTGAAAGGGCGCAGGTTTTCGCGCGTGGTCGTGATTGCGCCGTCGCACTACGAGGCCTTTGATTTCACTTCCGTCTATGAGGGGGACGCTTACGCGACGCCGCTGGGGGCAGTCCCTGTAGATAAGGCGTTTGCAAAGCAACTCGTGCAGATGAGTCCGACCATCAAATTCTCCAGCCGGGGACATACTCCCACCCGGGAGGGCGCTGAGCATGCGCTCGAGGTGGAGTTGCCGTGGTTGCAACGGGTGCTGGGTGACTTCGAACTTGTGCCCGTCGTGATGGGAGACCAGAGTTACGAAAGCAGCCGTGCGCTGGGTGTGGCTCTGGCGAAGCTAATCCAGGGCAATGATAAAGACACGCTGATCGTGGCCAGTTCCGATTTATCGCACTATCACCCCTACGACGAAGCGGTGAAGATCGACCACAAAACGCTCAATGCACTGCAGGCGTGGGACTACTTCAGCATGTCGCGGAACTTCGAGGCGCGGACTTGGGAAGCCTGTGGCGGCGCGCCCATCGTAGCCGCAATGATTGCTGCCGAGCGCATGGGAGCGAACCAAGCCCTGGTGCTCAAGTACGCCAATTCCGGCGACATCACAGGCGATCACTCGCGCGTGATCGGATACAGCGCGGACGTCTTTTTGAAAACTCAAAGCGGAAAGACAGTGGAACCGCAATTCTCACTGACTGGGCACGAGAAAAGCGAACTGCTTGCTCTGGCTCGCAAGTCGGTGGAGTACGCGGTGCGGGAGAAAAAGGCGTATGAGCCAACCGCGAGCGCAAGCGAAGTGCTGAATCAGGAGCGCGGTGCGTTCGTGACCCTGCGTAAATCGGGAGCACTGCGGGGGTGCATCGGCTACACCTCCGCGGTTGAACCTCTCTACATAACCGTGCGGGACACGGCCACGCTGGCTGCCCTGCGCGATAGCCGATTCCAGCCGGTATCCGCCTCAGAGTTGCCGCAAATCGATTATGAAATCTCCGTGCTGTCGCCCCTTCGGCGCGTGCTGGATATTCGGCTGATCAAGCTTGGCCAGCACGGTTTGCTGATGAAGAACGGCGCGTACGAGGGCCTTTTGCTTCCGCAGGTGCCGGTGGAAGAAAAATGGGATCGGCAAAGGTTCCTGGAAGAAACCTGCGCCAAAGCAGGGATGCGCTCCGGCTGCTGGAAGGATGAGAACACGGACATCTTCATGTTCACCGCGGTGGTGTTCGGCGAGAACGGGCCGCAAGCGCTCATGCCTGAGACATCTTTGCCTCCAGGCTTACCCGCGCGGCCAGGAGAGCCGGCGCCAGGTTTACCGCCGCACTGAGCCATGCAGTTTTCCAAAAACCAAACACCGGGATGAGGTAACTGCTCAACAAAAGCGCGCCCGCGCATCCACCGAGCAGATCGATGGCATAGAGTGTACCCAGTCTTGATCGACCGCTGCTGTCATGAAGGTAGATCTCCGTCGCGATAGGAAATTGATAGCCGCCCAGCATTCCGCAGAGAGCAGCCAACGCCGGGAAGGCAAACTGCGCCGCCAACCATGTTGTCGCCATCCCAGAAATCTTCGACAGCAGGCTAACCACAAATATCAGCGCAGGACCAGAAAGGGCGAGCAGGAACTGGGTGGTTGCCATGGTGCGGTACGGGGAATCATTGCTGGAACGAATGCGGCGGATGCCCAACCAACTTCCGAAGGCAATGCCTGCCATGCACATGGCGATGAGGATCGTGAGTTGGTGGTAAACGTAACCGTAGACGGACTGAAATGCGAGCAGCAGGAAAATCTGCAGAGCCATCAGTGTAAATCCCGTCGCAGCCACCGAGTACGCTGCGGCAGACCGGACGCGTTTCTCGCGAGTGGGCACAAACGCCAGAAAAACGGCCACAAACAATAAGACAACCAAGACCGCATTGATGACACCGGTGAAAGCGATGTGCGCGGCGGCCCGGAACCAGCGCGAATAGCCCAACTTGAACTGCGTGCTCCATAGCACAACGTCGAAGTAATAGGCGATCGGCTCGAAATCGCGATTGACTGGCGTCGAGGTCAGCGGCTGCAGTTGCTCGCGAATCTGCTCCATGCGATCGGGCATCATGCGGAAGGGGATGAAGTATTCGCGAACATACTGCGTCCTCAGATTCCGCTCCTGCAATCTTGCCATCAGCGTTGGGGGATTATCCGTCAGAACATCGGGTCGCGTAGCACCGAAGAAGTGGATCGTTTCGCCTGGGATGGCGACAACGTACGGGAAGACTTTCCGCAGGGTGAGATGAATGCAGCGCAGGAATTCCGCCAGGTCGGGGCTGATGTAATCTTCCGACGAACGCAGTTGCAAGGCGAGCAGCCCGCCTGGCGCGAGGTGATCGCGAGCGGAACGAAAGAACTCGGCCGTGTAGAACCGGTTCAACTGTGCGGTCTGCGGGTCCGGCACATTAAGAATGATCGCGTCGAATGTGTCACCAGCCGTCTTGAGATAGTACCGGCCATCCGCGTAGTGCATATGCACTCGAGGATCCGAGGCAACAGGAGCAGACTGCATGGGGAAGAACTGCCGCGCCATGTCGATGAGCGCGGGATCGAGCTCAACATAGTCGATCCGCTCGATTGTGGGATGCTTCAGCGCTTGGGCGATGCTGCCGTTCACGCCGCCGCCAATCAGCAGAAGATGCCGCGGCGCCGGGTGCTCCAGCAGCGCGTAGTGAACCGCCTCTTCGGCGGCGTTCTCGTCTGGCGCGTTGGCAAGGATCACGCCGTTGTCATAAATGCTGCGAATATTGCCTGTTTCTGTATTACCGGTTTCAATGACCGCCAGGTTGCCGTAAATCGAGTCGCGCGATCCCACCAGGCGGAACCCCCGCCACAGGCGCGCCTGCGCGGACCTGTCCAACGACGGTGCAACATATATAAGAAGAAGGATGGCGAAAAGCGCCGCTGCCCCCGTCACGGCCCCAAGCTGCTTGCGGCTCATCCGGAACAACAAGACTGCTGCCATACACAGGTTCAGGAGGGCAACGACGGTCGCGATCTGGAAGCACCCAAGAAAGCGCAGCAGCACAATGCTGGCCAGGACCCCCCCGACGCCGGAACCAGCGGCCTCCAGCAAGTAAGCCGAACTGGTAGCGACGCGAGCGGAGACGGCGCACTCCTGTTGGTACATCCGGGTTGCAACCACGAAAAGCGACCCTGCGACAACGCAAAACAGGCTCAGACATGCCAGGGATGTAAGCAGCATCGGCACCGGACCCACCAGTTCGCCCGGCACTGTCTGAAAAAACGATCTGGAGGCGCGCAATGCCCAGATCGTCGGCAACAGGCTGACGCCGACGAGGCATTCAAGCGCGGCGACCGCCCGGCAAGCGTTGTTCCCACCCAGTGCAAAACGGCTGCTCAGGCTGCTGCCGGCGGCGGTCCAGAAGAGCCAGGTGGCCAACATAATCCCCAGCGAAATCTCGTTGCCGTTGAAGACGACGATGAACTCCCGCATGAGAACGATCTGGCCGATGACCGCGCTGAATCCAATCAGCGTCAGAGCCGCCCTTACGGCAGACGTCGATTGTCTCGACCACGGCATTGTGACGGACTGCATAGCTGCTGCCACCTGAACGAGATTAGAATTTAGTTATCGCACAAAAGCAAAGAGGGCAAAGCTATATGCCGTCGACCGAGAGCGCCATACTCAACCGTCGTGAAGCGTTAATCAAACTACTCCGCCTGGGAGGAGTCGGTGCCGGAACCGCAGGCCTCGGATTCTGGCTGAGCGAACAGACCAGCGCCCCGAGCCAGAGCTGGCCGTCAATTTGAAGCGCAGCCATACGGTGGCGGCTGATGCGGCTTGGCCCGAGATGGCGGTCATCCAGGGAAATGATCCCGAACAACTGGTGCGGACTGCCATCGAAGAACTGGGTGGCATCCACCGCTTCGTCTCCCGCGCCGACATCGTGTTGGTGAAGCCGAACATCGGCTGGGATCGCACTTCCAGAACAGGCGGCCAACACCAATCCGAGGATAGTCTCAGAGATCGTCCGGCAGTGCTGGAACGCAGGAGCGAAGAGGGTCATCGTGACGGACGTGAGCGGTAACGACCCGCGCCGGTGTTTTCAGAGGCCGGGCATTGCGGAAGCATCGCGGCGCGAAGGCCGAAGTGGTCCTCCCCGACGGGTCTGCGGAATCCAGACAAAGTGCAGGAGGCGGGCTGGGACGAATTGGTCCGGCTGCTCGACGAAGCTCACTACGTGCGTTACGACTTTTCGACCGCCACCAAACTGCTCGACGTGTGCCAGGAACTAAGGCAACGCTACGGCAGTATGACGAGGATGATTGACCAGGCAAGAACTGGCGCTGAGCTGTCGGCCCTCCTGCAGGAGTTCAAGCACATCGGCCCCGTTACCGCCCGGATCTTCACTCGGGAGGTAGCGCCAATCTGCTATGGATCGCGAAGGCCGTCTCCAAAGCCACACTGACTCTGGTCTCCAATCTGATCTGAGGGCTAATCGCGCAATGCACAAAGACAAGAGGGTTCAGGGAACAACAACCTCACAGAACAGGCTTGAACCATCTACTTCGATAATCGTTGGGGTGAGCTTGAGAAAGGCAGCCAGGCTTCGGAAGCTTTCAGCGTTCATTGTTGTAGCGCGAAAGCCGTCTTTGCAGACGATAACGCCGTGGCCCGTTAAGTGGTGATCAATCTCGCCGATGAGCCCGTGTTCAGCTTGGATTTCGAACCACTTGAGGCGTTCTTCCCAGAAGCGATCAGAGTAGCTCGAGAAGAGCACTGTGCCAGCCTGTCGAGTGACGCGAGTTGCTTCAGTGAAAACCGCTCGCTGGTCTGCCCCGAACGCCGATATTCCATTCTGGATGCATATTGTCAGATCGAACGTCCGATCCCGAAAGCCCAGGTGCGCTGCGTTCATTGCGAATAAGTGAAGTGACTTCTTGCGTCCGAGGAAATTCGTGGCCATCCGCAGGCTGGGCAATGAGGTATCGATTCCGAAAACTTCTCGCGCGCGGTGCAAGAGGCATCGAAGAACTCGTCCATACCCGCACCCCAATTCCAAGATCGTCATCGAAGGCGACGTTTTTTGAAGGACGAATTCTATCTCCGCTTCAAGGTAGGCCTTCGTTCTGGGCGGGGCGAGATCGTAGCAAGCGCGGAGGCGCTCGGCAGAGAGTTTGTCAACGTAGTAGTTGGGCATGAGATGAGACTTCTGTTGGCGGAAACTCCTCGATGCCAACCGACCAATTCTCAGAGCGAGAGGCTCACGTCTACATTAGCCTGCGTTTGATACCAGTCGTTGCGTGTCAGTGGCAAGACTGAACGGGAGGCGGGGTCGACTAGATTTGGATTTTTGTGCCTTTTGAGACTTCACAACATCCTCCTTCCGATATTGCGCTGAAGGAGCCTCGCTCAACCTCATGTCGCGAGAGGCACCAGGAAAGGGCGAGCCATGAATCGCTGTCTAGGATTCAAGAAACACACTTATGCATTTTCATTCTCAACACCACCCGCCAGCGCCGCAGTGACTGGCATCACTGACGTGCGTGTCACATTCTTCGCGAACAAATCGTACGGGACTTATTTCGATCACTGACTCCCGCCGCAGGGACTCACCATTTCAGCATCGGTTCGCGTTCACGCCGCGGCGGCAGCTTGCGGCACAATAATCGAAAATGGTCGCTGGCGCTCGAAAGCCCGCTCGCGATGGCCGACGATCGTGTATTTTGGGCTCTGGGTCGGCGGCATCATGCCCGCAACCTCATTGCGAAAGTGATGGTATCCGCCTCGAAACTTGCCCTTGTCCCAGACTCTCAGCAAAGTTTCAGTAAATAGGCTGTTCTTGGTTCCCTCCATGGCAACCTGGTTGTCTTGACACGCCGAGATCAAGATCACGCTGCATTCCGCATTGACTTTCTCTCTTCGTGGAGTCTTCCTGCGAATGTCGTCATACAGTGTCGCCCGTTCCTTGTAGATCTTGGCTTGCACGTCGGGC